>Ga0222712_10003731_pt1 | contig 16370 bp, 17 predicted proteins | sample C33_657DmetaG_FD_165043 | JGI IMG/M metagenome (GOLD analysis project Ga0222712, IMG submission 165043) | Estuarine water microbial communities from San Francisco Bay, California, United States - C33_657D | ecosystem: Environmental > Aquatic > Marine > Unclassified | place: USA: California...
AGGCAAGCGTTGCAACCTTATTCCTGAAGGACAATGGAAATTTCTGTGGGTTGTAGATGCACCGATGTTCGAACCTACTGACAACGGAGGGTGGACAGCGGTTCACCATCCATTTACCGGACCTAAGCCTGAATTCGCCGCCACATTTAAGTCTGATCCTGCATCTGCTTTGGCGTATGCATATGACATTGTTCTTAACGGAACCGAGTTAGGCGGAGGCTCTATCCGTATTCATGACCGCACCATTCAAAAGGATGTGTTCTCTGTTATTGGATTAAGTGATGAAGAAGCGATGAGTAAATTTGGTTTCTTACTTGAAGCCTTTAACTACGGACCACCTCCACACGGTGGAATCGCTTTGGGTCTAGATCGAGTGTGCGCTTTGTTAACGGGTTCAGATTCAATTAGAGAAGTTATTGCCTTCCCTAAAACAGCTAGTGGTGGCGATCCATTAACTGGCGCACCAACACCAATCACCCCCGCTCAGCGAAAAGAGAGTGGAATTGATTGGGTGCCACAGGCTAAAAGCCCGCAGGGTAGTTAAGGGTTCAGGTAGGCTAACAACATGGGTCCAGGTGGAATTGCAACAATAATCGCGGCATCGTCATTGGCTGTTATAGCAATAGCAATCGCGTATGTCGTTATTCGGATAGGCCGTTTGGTTGATGAAGCCAAGGCATCGCTCAAGGTTCTTACCGATGAAACCGCACCTTTGATCGATGAGGTTCATACAACGGTAACTTTGGTCAACGGTCCGTTACATAGCATCAATCGAGTGACTAAAAATATTGAAGAAATGAGCGACAAAGTTTCTGAGGCGACCCAAGGTTTTATGAACAAGAATGGTTCTGCGGTAAAGGTTGCCGGAGCTATTCTTTCAGCGGCGCAAAGCAGCAAAGGGCGCGCTAAGAAAAAGAAGAAGGCTGAGTGATCTTCACTAGTGGAATCCGCCGAGATCCGTTCGCGCTGGCTGCGCTTCTTTGAATCTGACAATCGTCAAGGGCTAACTCACACCGTTGTCCCTTCGGCATCTTTAATTGCTGATGATCCAAATCTTTTGCTTGTCAATGCAGGAATGGTTCCATTTAAGCCTTACTTTTTAGGTGAAGTTACACCGCCATACAAGCGGGCAACCTCAGTTCAAAAGTGTGTACGAACGTTAGATATCGACGAAGTAGGAAAGACGACTCGACATGCATCATTTTTCCAGATGTGTGGAAACTTCTCTTTTGGCGATTACTTCAAGGAAGGTGCTATCGCACTTGCTTGGGAACTATTAACTCGACCAATCGCAGATGGTGGTTACGGTTTTCCAGAAGAAAAGCTTTGGGTAACTGTTTATCTTGATGATGACGAGGCTGCAGATATTTGGCACAAGCAGATCGGCGTTCCCAAGGAACGTATTCAACGCCGCGATATGGCAGATAATTTTTGGTCAATGGGCGTACCTGGTCCATGTGGTCCATGTTCAGAAATCTATTATGACCGAGGTCCAGCTTATGGGGTTGAGGGCGGACCGATCGCAGATGAGAATCGCTACCTAGAGGTCTGGAACTTGGTTTTCATGCAGAACGAACGTGGCGCAGGTGGAGGAAAAGATGGATATCCAATTCTGGGTGAACTTCCTGCAAAGAGTATCGATACCGGTTTAGGTCTTGAACGGACAGCAGCACTCTTGCAGGGTGTAGAAAATATCTATGAAATTGATACCACGATGCAGATTCTAAAGCGTGCTTCAGAGTTAACAGGGGTTAAGTACGGGGTATCGGAAAAATCAGATGTTTCGCTTCGTGTAATCGCAGATCATGCGCGAACTTCTGCAATGCTTATTGGCGATGGGGTTACACCTGGCAATGAAGGCCGCGGGTATGTTTTACGCAGAATGATGCGCCGCACGATTCGCAATATGCGTTTACTGGGATCTATGGACCCAATCATGTCCGAACTTACAGTTGCAGCAATTGGTGCGATGGGTCCGCAGTACCCTGAATTGGTCTCAGACAAGAATCGAATCTTGGCTGTCAGCGCTTCAGAAGAGGAAAGCTTCTTGCAAACACTCAAGAGTGGAACCCAGATCTTTGATTTATCTTCTGCAGCTTTGAAGAAGAGCAAGAGCTCTGTTTTGCCGGGAGAAGATGTTTTTAAATTGCATGACACCTACGGTTTCCCATTTGATCTAACTCTAGAGATGGCGCGTGAAGAAGGTTTAAGTGTTGATGAGAATGGCTTCCGCCGACTCATGAAAGAGCAGAAAGATCGCGCAAAAGCTGATGCGAAGGCTAAGAAATCAGGCCACACAGATGTATCTGTATATCGATCAATCGCTGACAAGAGCGGCAAGACTGAATTTTTGGGTTATACCAATGTCAGTTCCGAATCGAAATTAACTGGAATTTTGGTAGATGGTGTGGGTGTTGCTTCGGCTGTAGAAGGTGATGATGTCGAAATCATTCTAAATCGCACACCTTTTTACGCCGAAGGTGGAGGACAGCTTGCAGATGGAGGAAGAATAACTTTAAGTAGTGGCGCGGTGATCGAGATCGATGATGTTCAATCGCCAGTTCCCGGAGTATCGGTTCACCGTGGTCGCGTTCTCAATGGAACTGTTGAAGTTGGAACGAATGCTCTTGCAGAAATTGACTCCGAAAGACGTGCGGCAATTTCAAGGGCCCACACCGCAACTCATATGGTTCATAAAGCCTTTAGAGAAGTGCTGGGGGAGACCGCAACTCAGGCAGGTTCAGAGAACTCTCCCGGACGTTTCCGCTTTGATTTTCCTGCAACTGGAGCTGTTTCGGCGTCAGTTCTTGATGATGTTGAATCACGCGTAAACACTTTGTTGTTAGATAACTTAGAGGTTACCGCTGAAAGTATGTCGCAAGCCCAAGCAAAAGATATCGGCGCAATGGCTTTGTTTGGTGAAAAGTATGGTGATGTTGTTCGAGTTGTAAGCGTTGGCGATTGGGCACGCGAGCTTTGTGGAGGAACGCACGTTGAACGCTCTGGTCAGCTGGGAGTAGTAAAACTTCTTGGTGAATCTTCTATTGGTGCTGGAGTTCGACGAGTCGAAGCTCTTGTAGGCGTGGATGCTTATAAGTTCTTGGCCCGCGAGCACATTTTATTGAACTCGTTAACTGAGCTGATTAAGGGTTCTCGCGTAGACGAATTACCTGAGCGAATTTCTGATTTGCTGAACAAAATGAAGGAAATCGAAAAGGAATTAGCGGCCGTTCGTTCGGCTCAAGCTTTATCCCAAGTAGGCGATCTTGCGAAGTCTGCAACCACGATCAACGGTCATGTCTTTATCGGCGCTGTTATGTCTGATGGAGTTTCAGGAGATGACTTACGGAATATTGCAATAAACCTTAGATCTGCAAATTCGAATTCTGTAGTCGCACTGCTGAGCAACAACGATGGAAAACCTGTACTTGTTGTTGCAGTTAGCGATCAATCTCGCGCAGCCGGTGTTAAAGCTGGCGCTCTGGTTAAAATTGGTTCCACCGTTCTTGGTGGTGGCGGTGGAGGCAAGGATGATTTTGCTCAGGGTGGAGGCACCGACGCAACCAAATCATTAGATGCTATTGCCGCGATCTCGCAATCCCTTATTGGATAGATGATGCAACGGGGACGTCGAATCGCCTTTGATTACGGTGATGTCCGCATCGGAGTTGCAGCAAGTGATGCTGATTCAATTATTTGTTCACCGATTACGACGTTAAAGTCATCAGATAAGTCTCTACTGAAAAGCATTACCGCGATATTTCTTGATATCCAACCGATTCAAATCTTTGTGGGTAGGCCTGCGCTGTTAAGCGGTAAGGATGGCGCAGCAACAGACAAGGCGGTTGCATTCGCAGATTTGCTGCGCGGAATCACTGATGTAGAAGTAATCATGGTTGATGAGCGTCTATCGACAGTTAGCGCTGCACGGAATTTACGGGAATCAGGTAAGAACGCCAAGGATTCAAAGGATTCTATAGACATGGCGGCAGCTGTCGGAATTCTAGAGTTTGCAATAGATCTTGAGAAGAGAAAGTAATGGGTTCGCTCAAGAGACTCATTGGAGCGAGTTTAGTCATAGTGCTATTTACTTTCTCGCTTTTTCTCGTGCGTTCCCAATCTTCAAGTGCTCCTGATTTCGACACTGTTCAATCGGTGCAAGATTTGCCAGAAGTAACAATTGAGATACCAGATGGAGCAACGGGGTCACAGATAGCATCGATTCTTTTTGAGTCTGGAGTAGTGAAATCTGCTCAGGCTTACTTTCGTGTTGCAGTAGGCGATGCTCGTTCCCAAAAAGTTGCACCCGGAAGCCACCGCTTGACGCTAAAAATCTCATCGCGCCAAGCGTTGGATCAATTGCTGGATCCAGACCGTATTCCGAATCTGATTAAGGTTGCAGAAGGTGCTTGGAAGAGCGAGGTTAAAAAAGCCTTCATCAATTATGGCTTCACTAAATCAGAGGTGAGCACGGCCTTTTCTTCATTAAAGCTCCCTAAAGGTTTTTCAAATAGTGAAGGATTGATTTTTCCTGCGCAGTATTCTTTCCCGCAAGGAACTTCTGCCCAAGTAGCTGCGCAGACTTTGATCAATAGGTTCAAAGATGACCCGTACGGAGCTCAGTTACTTCAGGGCAATACAGATTTCTCTGCGCAACAGCTACTAACGATTGCATCAGTCGTTCAGGCTGAAAGTACCAATGAGGATTTTTCCAAGGTGGCTAGAGTCATTTTCAATCGCCTGAAGTTTGGTATGCCGCTGCAAATGGATTCAACTGTTCACTTCATCATGCAGGCAAGAGGAGACATCTTTCTAAGCCGTAAATCCACAATGTTGAATTCTCCCTATAACACTTACAGAAAATACGGCCTGCCACCTGGACCCATTGGCAGCCCCGGTTCGGATGCCATGAAAGCCACACTTGAACCATTAACGGGGGATTGGTTGTATTTCATTACAGTTGCCCCAGGTGACACCAGATTTACAGCTAGTTTCGACGAGTTTAGTAAATGGAAAGTGGAGTACACAAAGAACAGAAAGGCTGGTGCCTTCAATTGATTAATGCAGCAGTACTTGGTTCTCCAATAGCTCATTCCCTGAGCCCGTTAATTCATTCTCTAGCGTACGAACATCTTGGGTTAGTGGCGCGGTACGAGGCCATCGAGGTCAAGGCTGGTGGCTTGGAAAGTTTTATGACTCAGACAGATAAGAATTGCTTATCTCTTACGATGCCTTTGAAAGAAGAGGCTATGAAAGTTGCTGATGTTATCTCTGATGTCGCAGCCCAGATCTCTTGTGGAAACACGCTCTTTTTAGATAAAGGTGTGTGGAGTCTTACCAGTACTGATGTGTCTGGTTTTGACTGCACATTGCAGATGCACGGATTAGAAAAAGTCGACTCGGTCTTGATTATTGGCGCAGGGGCTACTGCGCGAGCTGCAGTTTCATCAGTTTCACAGTTAGCTAAGAGTGTTTCTGTTATCAGCCGAAATCCAGAGAGAGAAGCGGCCATGAACCAGGCAAGTTTGGTTGATGTCACTTACTTGCCGTGGGAATTGACGAGCCTGATCAATACGGCAACCCTTGTAATCAATACGACACCCAATAAAGCGGCGGATTTCTTTACCTCGTCAATTAATAGTCCCAGCGGAACATTCTTCGAAGTTTTGTATGATCCATGGCCAACTTCGATATCAAAGGTATGGTCTGAATCTAGTGGTCATGTTATTGATGGTTTAGATCTCTTGATTCATCAAGCTATTTCACAGATCGAGATATTTGCGGGTCTTAGTTGCGATAGAGAAATGCTTTTCGCAAAGATGAGAGAAGCTGCAGTAAAAAAGTTGGTTTAATCCACAGGCCACAGTCACAAAAAACCACCCTTGTTAGGGTTTTCGTGTGTTGATTCCATTTCTTCTTGCGGCTCTACCGATCTCTTTGGCAGACATTAAGTCATACGCCATACCCAACATTTATTTGATCTGGCTTGCCTTTCTTTGTACTCCCTATGTTTTATTGCATGGAATCGGTCCAGTCCCGAGAATTCTTGTGATCGTTGCGATACTCGCTGTACTTCAACTGTCTGGATTAGGAATGGGAGATGTGAAACTGATAGCCATCGTCGCATTGATGTTGAATTCAGAGCCACAGACCGCCTTCCATCATTTAGGGATTTGCCTGATTCTCTGTGCGGTTGTCCATGTAATTATGGAAACCCTTTGGAAGGGCGAATTACCCCGCAAAATCGCGTTAGCACCCAGCATTTTTTTAGCGCTGACACTTTATATGGCGACGACATAGCCCCCTGATCTGTCACAATAGGAACATGCGTTGGTTAACTGCTGGTGAATCACATGGGCAAGCACTCAGTGCAATCGTTGAAGGAATCCCTGCATCAGTGTCGGTAACAACTGCAGATATTGATTATCACCTGCAGCGCCGTCGTTTAGGAGTCGGACGCGGTGCCCGCCAAAATTTTGAAGCGGACAAAGTCACAATTCTTGGCGGCGTGCGTTTGGGTCTTACTCAAGGTGGACCTATTGCGATACAAGTTGGAAACTCAGAATGGCCGAAGTGGGAAAAGGTGATGTCGGCAGATCCAGTTCCAGAGGATGAAATTAAAGATCTTGCACGGAATGCGCCTTTAACGCGCCCAAGACCAGGTCACGCTGATCTTGTTGGAATGCAGAAATACAATTTTGATGATGCACGGCCAATTTTAGAACGAGCAAGTGCACGTGAAACTGCGGCGCGAGTTGCTTTAGGTGCGGTAGCACGAAATTTCTTAGAACAAAGTGTCGGTATCACTATTTTGAGTCATGTTCTTTCAATTGGATCAGTTCGAGTTCCTGAAGGAACACCGTTGCCTAACGCGGGCGATATGAAGTTAATTGACGAGGATCCAGTGCGTTGCGCAGATTCTCAAAGCAGTCAGGCCATGATAACTGAGATCGAGAATGCACATCGCGACGGTGACACTTTGGGTGGTGTAGTTGAAGTTTTGGCATTTAACATGCCGCCTGGTCTGGGTTCACATGTTCATTGGGACCGACGCTTGGATTCAAAATTAGCTGGGGCGGTAATGGGTATCCAAGCTATCAAAGGTGTTGAAATAGGAGATGGTTTCCAAACTGCAACACGTCGTGGATCTGTGGCACATGATGAGATTGAAAAGAATTCTAAGGGAGCAATAGTTCGTCGTACCGATCGCGCTGGTGGCACAGAGGGCGGAATGTCTAACGGAGAAGTCCTAAGGGTACGAGCTGCTATGAAGCCGATTTCAACAGTACCCAAAGCTTTGGACACAATCGATGTTGCTACTGGCGAAGCAGCCAAGGCAATTAATCAGCGATCTGATGTTTGCGCTGTACCTGCGGCGGGAGTAGTTGCAGAAGCTATGGTTGCACTCGTTCTAGCTGAAGCTGTCTTGGAGAAGTTCGGGGGAGATTCGGTGACAGAGACTCGTCGCAATTTCGAGTCTTACATCTCGAGTTTAAACTTCAAGTAACGGTTATTCATGAGCCGAATACTTTTAATTGGTCCTCCCGGTGCTGGAAAAAGCACAGTTGGACGTGTCCTAGCTACAGATCTCGGGCTCGATTTTATTGACACCGATCAGTTGATCGAGAACAAAACTGGCAAAAGAATTAGCGATATTTTCGTTGTTGATGGTGAACCACATTTTCGAAGTATCGAACTGCAAACTCTCCGAGATGTACTTGTTCGTGAATCTGTCGTGATCAGTCTCGGAGGTGGTGCTCCTATCTCACAAGAAGCCCAAGATGCAATCAAGCATTCTCATTCGTACACGATTTTTCTAGATGTTTCATTAGCAACTGCGGCCCCTAGGGTTGGTTTTAATCGAGACCGTCCACTTCTTCTTGGAAATCCGCGCGCGCAGTGGCAAGCTTTAAGCGATATTCGACGTCCGATTTACGAGTTGTTAGCCGATGATGCCATTAAGGTAGATGACATGAGTGTCGAGCAAGTCGTGGCTGATATAAAAATGAGACTGCCATGAAGAGTATTTTAGTAACCGCAGAGCGTAACTACACCGTCTCTATAGGTGTGCAATGGGAAACATCACTTATCGAATTGATTCAGTCCAGAACACGAGTAGGTGTGATTATTTCTTCTGGTTTTTCTCCAGATCTCAAATTCATACAAGAGCTGGATTGCGATGTCCACGTTTTTACAGTGCCAGATGGCGAAGAAGGTAAGAGCGCCGCAACTCTATTCACTTTATGGAATTGGCTCGGAGCTGCGGGATTCACTCGATCTGATGTAATCGTCGGAATTGGTGGGGGTGCGATCACTGATTTGGCAGGTTTCGCAGCAGCAACTTGGCTACGTGGAATTGATTGGATCGCAGTTCCGACCTCATTAGCAGGAATGGTGGATGCATCGATAGGTGGAAAAACAGGGATTAACTCCGATTACGGGAAGAATCTGATTGGTGCTTTCCACTCGCCGATTTCAGTAATTGTTGATGTCGATTTTCTGCTTACTTTGTCTGCCAGAGATCTATCTGCGGGAATGGCAGAAGTCATTAAGTGTGGATTTATCTCGGACCCAGAAATTTTGAATTTGTCAGCGAAATGTTCGACGCAGAACATTGTGGCGAATCGAGCCGTTCTTGAAGATCTCATTTATCGTGCCGTAGCGGTGAAAGCTGCGGTTGTTTCAAATGATTTCAAGGAAAGTTATGCACGCGAGGCCCTTAACTATGGCCATACATTGGGTCACGCCATTGAAAAGCATTCCAAATACCAATTGCGCCATGGTGAAGCAGTGGCTATCGGAATGGTTTTTGTCGCCGAGTTAGCAGCAGCCCGTGGCCTTATTGATGCCACAGCTGTGGCACTACACAGAGATTTATTGAGCAGATTCAACCTACCCACAACATTTGATCGTCAAGCCTGGTCGAAGTTACTTCCTATGCTCTCCCTTGATAAGAAAACAAGAGGAAATATGCTTCGCTTTGTTGTATTAGATAGGATTGGATCAACAATTCGCCTAGAGGATCTTTCCTCCGCCGAACTCGATGCCGCCTATGAGATGATTGCCTCATGAAAATCTTAGTGATTAACGGACCTAATCTTTCAAGATTGGACATTCGAGATTCTTCAATTTATGGCGACCTCAATTATGCAGAACTAAAGAACCTGATCGACATCGCTTCAACCAAACATGGTTTTGAGGCAGACATACGTCAAAGTGATGATGAAGCCACAATAATCGGTTGGTTGCATGAAGCAGCCGACGACAACCTTCCTGTGATAATTAATCCAGCTGCCTTTACACATTATTCATATGCTATTCGTGATGCAGCCGAGTTAGTAAAATCACCGCTGATTGAAGTACATCTTTCCAACCCGCTTAGCCGTGAAGAGTTTCGTCACACATCTGTGATTTCTGGAGTAGCCAACGGAACCATCGGTGGATTTGGTCCAAATTCCTATGTTTTGGCCATCATTGCGCTAGCAAATCTCCTTTCAAAGTAGCAAAGCACACCCACAGAGCGGGTATCCTTTGACCTTCGTAAAAATAAACACAATCGATATAGAGCGGGTGGATTAGCTGTGGCAACAACAAATGATTTGAAAAATGGAATGACTCTGGACATCGAAGGTCAGTTATGGACTGTAGTTGAGTTCCAACATGTTAAGCCTGGTAAAGGTCCAGCATTTGTGCGCACAAAGCTAAAATCAGTTCTTAGCGGCAAGGTAGTCGATAGAACCTACAACGCGGGCGTGAAGGTAGATGTTGCAATTCTCGAAAAGCGCGAGATGCAGTACCTCTACAAAGAGGGCGATGATTTTGTCTTTATGGATACAAAGACTTATGACCAGATGACGATTAGCGCTGCAACCGTCGGTGATGCAGCAAACTACATGTTAGAAAATACTGAAGCTATTGTTGCGGTCAACGAAGGAAATCCTTTGTACATTGAATTAGCAGCCTCTGTTCCACTCAAAATTACTTACACAGAACCAGGCATCCAAGGTGATCGCTCTTCAGGTGGTACTAAGCCAGCAACGGTTGAAACTGGAATTGAGATTCAAGTCCCATTGTTCATCAAGCAGGACGAAGTTGTTATGGTGGATACTCGCGATGGGTCGTATCAGGGTCGCGCTAGCTAGTGTCGGCTCGTAGCAAAGCGCGTAAACAGGCGCTTGATCTTTTGTACGAAAGTGATATCCGTGGAACTGATCTTCTGCAGACCCTGCAAGCACGAGATGTTGTTGAAGAAGGTCCGGATGCTCGACCTATTCGTGATTACACCAAAGAGCTAGTAAATGGTGTTGCCGAAAATCGTCGCAAGATCGATGAATTGATCACTACATATGCGCAGGGCTGGGATATGGATCGATTACCAGCGGTAGATCGGAACATTTTGCGACTGGGTATTTTCGAGATTCTTTGGTCAACGCAGGTGCCGATTAGCGTTGCCATTGATGAATCGCTCGCACTTGCAAAGCAGCTTTCGAGCGATGAATCATCCAAGTACATACACGGTGTTTTAGGTCGTATTGCGAGCATCAAGGACACTATTTCAATTTAGCGAACGCGAAGTTCTGCAGAAATAGCTGTATCTCCTCTTCCGAGAAATTCGCAAAAATCTTTAGTAATTGCACATCGGTACTACGCAGGGATATAACCTCACCATTCCAATCATGGCGCATCTGTGCGATACGTTGGATAATTTTTAGTGGTGCTTGGTTTGAGGAATCTAGACTGTGACTCAATTTTCTGAGATCGATTATCACTCGGCCCGTTTCGATTCCTTTTTCGGGCGGTATCAAAAGATCGGTCACTGGGACGCTATAAAGCTCGGAAATTTCAAAGAGCTTTTGGGTACTAAGGGATCTATCACCCCGTTCGTATGAACCAAGAGCTATCGCTGAAATACTGCCTTTGCTCTTTGAGGAAACTTCTCCCAGGGTTAATCCTTTGGATTTTCTAACTGCGCGTAATCGTGTCTGTAGTCCTGCTAATTGGATGTCTATGCTCATGATGCAGGGTATTGATCGCGGACCCAACACAGCCTCTGATATCCACAGGCACGCCAGAACGGTGCTAGTATCACGCCTGCATCCTTTAACGACCCATCCAGAGAGGTGGGAAAGGAGATTTACATGAGCGTAGCCCTGTCCGCTGCTGACATTAAGCGTGCGTTGACTCGTATTTCACATGAAATACTGGAAAAGAACCAAGGTGCGTCGACGATCGTTCTTTTAGGAATTCCAACTCGTGGTGCCCACTTGGCACAGCGAATCGCAGCAATAATTTCCGAGATCGAAGGTTCAGAGGTTCCGCATGGAACTCTAGACATCACCTTGTTCCGAGATGATCTAAGGCTTCGTGCACCTAAAGCCATAATGCCCACCACCATTCCACAATGTGGCATCGAGGGCCGGGACTTGATTGTGGTCGATGATGTTCTCTTTTCTGGACGGACTATCCGATCAGCATTGGATGCACTGGGCGAAATTGGTCGACCACGAACGGTTCAGTTAGCCACCTTGGTTGACCGAGGTCATCGAGAACTGCCTATTAAGGCAGATTTTGTAGGAAAGAATTTACCGACTTCAAAAACACAGTCAGTGCGAGTGCTGCTGAGCGAAATTGATGGACGAGATGAAGTTAGCATCGAAGGAGTTGAGCAGTGATGCGCCATCTTCTATCTATCGCCGATGTAAGTAAAGCTGAAGCAATATCTATCTTGGATACCGCCAACGAATTGGCACGTGTTAGCGACGGAGCTGTCAAGAAACTTCCTACTTTGCGAGGTCGCACAATTGTTAATCTTTTTGCAGAGGATTCGACCCGTACGCGTATTTCATTTGAAGCTGCAGCCAAAAGATTGTCCGCCGATGTAATCAACTTTTCAGCCAAAGGTTCCAGCGTTAGCAAAGGGGAATCTCTGAAAGATACGGCAATGACCCTTCAAGCCATGGGCGCAGATGCAGTTGTAATTCGTCATTCGGCATCAGGGGCTGCGCAACGTTTAGCGGACTCACAGTGGATGTCTGGGAGCGTGATCAATGCAGGAGATGGAACGCACGAGCATCCGAGCCAAGCGTTACTTGATGCTTTCACGATCCGTAAACACCTAAGTCTTGGAAAAAGCGATTTAGAAGGGCTTAGTGTTGCAATCGTTGGAGATGTTCTTCACTCACGCGTTGTTAGATCAAATGTTTTACTGCTTTCAAAACTAGGAGCAAAGGTGACTTTAGTGGCTCCGCCTACCTTGGTGCCGGTCGGAGTTGAAAGTTGGCCTTGCACAGTTTCCTATGATTTTGACGCAGTCATACCCTTTGTTGATGTGGTGATGATGTTACGGGTACAGCAAGAGCGAATGACAGATTTCTATTTTCCTAATGCTCGTGAGTATTCACGTTACTTTGGATTGAACATTGATCGTATGAAGTTAATGAAGGCTGATTCAATCGTCATGCATCCAGGACCAATGAACAGAGGGCTAGAAATTTCCGCTGAAGTTGCTGATAGTGCGCGCTCAGTTATCACCGAACAAGTTACAAATGGTGTCAGTGTAAGAATGGCGATTTTGTATGTGCTTCTAACCGGCGGCGCTTTGGAAACGGGGAGCAATTAAATGAGCACTATTGACCTAGTTATCAAGGGTGGCCAACTTCCGGATGGAAGAAAAGCTGACATCGCTATTGCTGGTGAGCAGATAGTTGATGTGTCGGATTCATTTGTGGGAAACGCAAGCAGAAGCATCGATGCCACCGGTTGCATTGTTTTGCCGGGATTGGTTGATCTACACACGCACTTACGCGAACCTGGCCGCGAAGATGCAGAAACTGTACTCAGCGGAAGTCGAGCCGGTGCTAAAGGTGGATTCACCGCCTTGTCTGCAATGGCAAATACTTCTCCCGTATCTGACACCGCCGGAGTTGTTGAACAGGTTTATCGATTGGGACAAGAAGCAGGCTTGCTTGATGTTTTTCCAATTGGTGCGGTTACACAAGGCTTAGAAGGAAAAACACTTTCTGAAATTGGCGCGATGGCAGATTCAGTTGCGCAAGTAAGAGTCTTTAGCGATGACGGACACTGTGTTTCAGATCCACTAGTTATGCGTCGAGCTTTGGAGTACATAAAGAAGTTTGGTGGAGTCATTGCACAACATGCACAAGATCCTCGAATGACCATAGGATCCCAAATGAATGAAGGCAGCGTTTCTTCTCGACTTGGCTTGAAAGGCTGGCCAGCTGTAGCTGAGGAAGCAATAATTGCGCGCGATGTTCTGCTTGCAGATCATGTTCAATCAAGACTTCACATCTGTCACTTAACAACAGCTGGGGGAGTCGAGATCATTCGCTGGGCCAAGGCTCGCGGCATCAAGGTCACCGCCGAAGTCACGCCTCATCATTTACTTCTAACTGATGATCTAGCGTCATCATATGATCCAATTTATAAAGTAAATCCACCACTGCGAACAGAAGCAGATGTTCACGCCCTGCGTGAAGCGCTAGCGGATGGAACGATCGACATAGTTGCTACAGATCATGCACCGCACCCATTGGAAAATAAAGAGTGCGAATGGCAGGAAGCAGCTTTTGGAATGTTGGGATTGGAAACCGCCCTTTCAATCGTGCAAAAAACCATGCTGGATACTGGTTTGATGAATTGGGCGAATGTGGCAGAACGCATGAGTCACGCGCCAGCGCGAATTGGCGGGTATGTTCATCAGGGCGAAAAAATCGCTGCTGGAAGTGCCGCAAACTTAACTGTGATTAATCCGACCCTCAGCTGGACGGTAGATAGAGACTTAGTTCTCTCAAACTCATCAAATACTCCATACCATGGGCATGAGTTACCAGGTGTTGTGCTTCATACCTTCTTCAAAGGTAAGCAAACAATGAACAATGGAACTGTCGCAGATAAGGGGAGCATGTAATGGCGAGTGCATACCTTGTTTTGGACGATGGTCGAATTTTTGAAGGTTCCTCTTGGGCTTGCACTGGAAAGAGTTTTGGTGAAGCTGTTTTTCAAACAGGCATGACTGGATATCAAGAAACTCTGACTGACCCCTCGTATCACAAGCAAATCGTGGTGATGACCGCGCCACATATCGGAAATACTGGCGTCAATGATTTCGATAATGAGTCGGAAAAGATTTGGGTTTCCGGTTTTGTCGTTCGTAATCCTTCTGCTTTAACTTCTAACTGGCGAGCACAAAATGATCTTGAAGCCGAACTTGTTAGCCAAGGAATCGTTGGCATCCAAGGTGTGGATACTCGCGCGATCACTAGACATCTGCGTGATCGGGGCGCGATGCGTGTTGGGATATTTTCAGGTTTGGATCTATCGCGTGAAGAGATGGTTGTCGAAGTTCGAAAAGCAGATGCGATGACTGGCGCCTTCCTTGTAAAAGATGTGTCGACCGAAGAAACCTACATAGTTCCAGCATTAGGGAAAAAGAAGTTCACAATTGCAGCCCTTGATTTGGGAATAAAGGCTGCCACGCCACGATCGTTGGCCGAACGCGGAGTTGAAACGCATGTGATGCCTTTTGATTCGACTGTGGATGAAATTATGGCAATAAAGCCGGATGGTGTTTTTCTTTCAAATGGGCCGGGCGATCCTTCGACAATGATCGATGTCATTGAAGTCGTGAGAGAACTACTTCTTGCTGAAATTCCGATCTTCGGAATTTGTTTCGGCCATCAAATTCTAGGTCGAGCTTTAGGTTTTGAAACCTACAAATTGCAGTTTGGTCATAGAGGAATCAATCAACCCGTTCTGGACAAGAACACCGGCAAGGTAGAAATTACTGCGCATAATCACGGTTTCGCAGTCAAGGCACCAATAGATTCTGAATTTTCAACGGTGTACGGACGAGGAGAAGTGACTCATACCTGTCTCAACGACGGAGTAGTCGAAGGTTTAGCTTTGTTGGATCGCCCCGCTTTTTCTGTTCAGTATCACCCAGAGGCAGCAGCCGGACCTCATGACGCTTCATATCTATTTGATCGCTTCGTAGATTTAATGTCTAAGAAGGTGGTCGCCTAATGCCTTTAGACACATCGATTAAGAGCGTTTTAGTGATTGGCAGCGGGCCAATTGTTATTGGTCAAGCCTGCGAGTTTGATTACTCTGGAACGCAAGCATGCCGAGTTCTGCGCGCCGAAGGAATCAGAGTGATTCTGGTTAATTCAAATCCAGCAACAATCATGACCGATCCCGAATTTGCTGACGCAACATATGTCGAACCAATCACGCCGGAAATTATCGAGCGAATTATCGCTCACGAAAAGCCGGATGCGGTACTAGCAACTTTAGGTGGACAGACAGCCCTTAATGCTGCGATTGGTCTGTATCAACGCGGAACGCTTGCAAAGTACGGCGTCAAATTAATTGGTGCAGATGTAGATGCAATTAACCGCGGAGAAAATCGCGAACTGTTTCGAGCTATTGTTGAAAAAGTCGGCGGAGAATCAGCCAAATCACGTATTTGTCACACAATGGAGGAAATCCTCTTAGCTGTAGTCGAACTGAATTACCCAGTCGTTGTTCGACCATCTTTCACAATGGGAGGCTTGGGATCAGGAATAGCCTTTGATGAAGCAGAACTGCGCCAGATAGCAGGTGCCGGGCTTCGCCATAGTCCAACCTCAGAAGTACTGCTGGAAGAATCAATTATTGGCTGGAAAGAGTATGAACTCGAAGTAATGCGCGACAACAAAGACAATGTTGTTATCGTGTGTTCGATTGAGAATTTGGACCCAATGGGCGTTCATACCGGAGACTCAATTACTGTAGCTCCAGCAATGACGCTCACAGATGTTGAATATCAAAAGCTGCGCGATTTATCTATGGACATTATTCGTGAGGTTGGCGTGGATACCGGTGGGTGCAATATCCAATTTGCGGTCAATCCGGCAAATGGCCGAATCATTGTGATCGAAATGAATCCACGTGTGTCTCGATCAAGTGCGCTGGCGTCGAAGGCTACAGGTTTTCCGATTGCTAAAATCGCCACCAAGTTGGCTATTGGTTACACACTGGATGAGATTACAAATGACATTACCAAGGTAACCCCCGCATCATTTGAACCAACTTTGGATTATGTTGTTGTTAAACTGCCTCGTTTTGCTTTCGAGAAATTCGCAGATGCTGATCCTCGGCTGACCACAACAATGAAAAGCGTTGGAGAAGCGATGGCTATTGGGCGCTCTTTTTCTGAAGCCCTTATGAAAGCGCTGCGATCATTAGAGCGAAAGGAAGCGATTTTCGCTTGGCCGTCTGTGACACCGCTTGAACTTGAAAAGTTGCTGCAATCGATGAAAATCCCTACCGAGTATCGTTTGCAACAGGTTCAAAAGGCTATGTGGGCTGGA
>Ga0222712_10003733_pt1 | contig 16365 bp, 15 predicted proteins | sample C33_657DmetaG_FD_165043 | JGI IMG/M metagenome (GOLD analysis project Ga0222712, IMG submission 165043) | Estuarine water microbial communities from San Francisco Bay, California, United States - C33_657D | ecosystem: Environmental > Aquatic > Marine > Unclassified | place: USA: California...
CCCGCGATATTGATAACCTCGTTGTTCTGACTGGGCGCGAGTTTATTGCATCTCGTATGAAAGATGCAACGGCTACCGTTATGTCGCATATGGCTGTTGGTACTACCAACACCGCCCCAGCAGCCGGTAACACAAACCTTGCTGCGGAAATTACGTCTCCGGCTTCCCGTACAGCGCTTACCTCAACGACTGTAACTAGCAACTCGATTGCCTATGTTTGCACGTTCAATCCGGGTGTCGGTACGGGCGCTCTTGTTGAGGCCGGTATCTTCAACTACGGCACTTACACGGCTACTCCGTCTGCTGCGCAGATTCTGCTCTGCCGTACCGTGTTCTCGGTCATCAATAAGGCCGCTGCTGATACGCTGACGATTACTTGGACTGTCACGATCAACCCGTAAGGTAGTCTGATGAGCGCACTCCTTACAAACAATGCAACAGCAACGCTCTCTGCTGGTATTAACTCGTCGGACACTTCACTGACAGTTAATACGGGGCAGGGAGCGCTGTTCCCTAATCCGGGTACGGGTGAGTATTTTTACGTTACTCTATCCAGTCCGTCAGGGTCTATCATTGAGATTGTACAGGTTACGGCGCGTTCAACTGATACGTTTACCATCGTTCGTGCGCAGGACGGAACTACGGCTCAGTCGTTCTCTACCGGTGACTTTGTTGAGCTTCGGCCTATTGCCCAGTTGTTTCGTGAGAAACAAGACCTGAACATTTGGGGCGAGCATGAGTACACTACTAGCCGGGATTATTTCCTGTCCGGTAGTTACAACGCGCTCAGCCTCGGTCCTATAACAATCGATACTGGCGACACAGTGACCATCAACAGTGGCGCAACTTGGCGGATCATATAAGGAGCCGATGCGATGAGTACGCTCAAAGTAAATACAATCCAGAACACCAACGGCGATACCGTGATGACGTTGACTAACGGCCATCTGGAACTCCCCGCTGGTTCGGCAGCACAGGCTCCCATCGACTTTGATGGCTCGGGCGCTCTTGTTACCACCCCTATTGGCGGTGCTATCGAATATGATGGTAAGGTGTTCTATATCTCGCCAGAAGCATCCAACCGTGGTGTAGCTGCGGTCGAGTATGCCATCATCCTTACCGGTACCAATACCCTGACATCCCAGACCGGCGCACAGCCGATCTTCGACGGCGGCGGCGGTCCTGCCGGTGGCGCACTTACGTTGCCTGTTGGTACTTATATGTTCGAGTGCAGTTTCTCGCTCACGAACTTGTCAGCGACATCGGGCTCCTTCGGCTTCGCGCTGGGCGGAACCGCGACGAAGACGGAGGCGTGGAACTCATTCGCGCAGAAAGCCGCAGCCGCTGGTGCAACGGCGACTGCAACGACAATCTTCGCCACGGCAGCGGACACCGACATCACGGGTTCGACCACGACCACCACGGGTGCCGCCTACATCAAGGGCGTTTTCCGTATCACCGTCGCCGGGACGATCATCCCGCAAGTGTCGATGAGCGTCGCCAACGCGGCGGTTGTCGGTGCGAACAGCTTCTTCATCTGCAAGCCGCTTGGTGCCAGCGGTTTTGTTTCCGTTGGACAGTGGGCTTAAGGAGTGAACAATGCCCGTTCAGGTCGCTAATAACGCTTTCAGCACGCTGGCTTCGTCTATTACGGCGGTGGCGACTTCCTTGTCGGTGCAGGCTGGACAGGGCGCTCGTTTCCCCGCTGCTTCGGTAGGTACCAGCCAGTGGTTCTACGCTACTTTGATCGATACCTCCAACAATCTGGAGATCGTAAAAGTAACTGCTCGTGCTACAGATACGTTCACGATCATTAGGGCGCAGGGCGGCACAACTGCCCGTGCTTATTCTTCTGGTTCCCGTATTGAGCTACGGCCAGTTGCTGAGCTTTTCCAAGATATCCGCGACAACCAAGCTTTCAACAACATCGCAGTTACCGGTGGTACTGTTACCGGTCTGACTAACCTCGGTGTAGCAGATGCAACTGCCGCAGGGTTGGCCCGTACAAGTTTGGACGTTGATCGTCTCGGCGTTTTTGCTGCGCTGAACGCTCAGACGCTGACCGCTTACACGCTGACACTCACTGATCGTGGTAAGGTCATTGAGATGAATAACGCTGCGGCTAACACTGTTACTGTGCCGCCTAATTCGTCCGTTGCGTTTCCAATTGGAACGCAGATCAACATCCTACAATATGGTGCAGGACAAACGACTCTTGTTGCCGGTGCCGGTGTTACGATTAGGTCAGTATCTGGTGCGCTTAAGCTGTCTACCCAGTATGCTGCTGCTACACTCTATAAACGCGGCACGGATGAGTGGGTTGCTTTCGGGTCGTTGGTCACATGACAGTAGCTCTTGGATCATTTCTACGTGGTCGGTTTTTGCGCGTAAACACTTTTGCTACGCCGCAAGTACTGACCAATTGGGTGGTCCCTGCCGACTGCTTCCGTATTCGCGTCCATGCTTGGGGGGCAGGCGGTGGCGGTGGCGGTGATTTTTCTATTAACGGTGGGTTTGGCGGCGCTGGTGGTTATGCGTCCTGTTGGTTGTTTGTAACCCCCGGTGAAACTCTGAGGGTTGGTGTAGGTGGCGGCGGTAAGGGTGGTCTGTCAGGCAACGGTCGCGGCGGTGGCGGTGGCGGTTGGACCGGGCTTTTCCGTGGTACTACACCCCTTGTTATAGCTGGCGGCGGTGGCGGCGGCGCAACAGGCGGCGACACCGCTACTCGTGGCGGTGGTAACGGCGGCGCGGGCGGTGGTACTACAGGCGGTAACGGCACTACTGTTAATATAGCTTACCCCGCAGCAACCGGCGGTACCCAATCCGCTGGCGGTACAGGTGGTGATGTGTCTACACAAGGCGATTCCGGTACTTCATTGACCGGCGGCAACGGCGGTAACGAAAACTTTACCAGTTGGGGCGGTGTGAATGGCGGCGGTGGCTCCGGTGATTATGGCGCTCCCGGTGGTGGCGGCGGCTATTTTGGCGGTGGCGGTGGCGGTGGCGGTAACGGTGGCGACACTGATTTCGGCGGCACTGGCGCTGGTGGCGGTTCCGGTTATGTCTTGTCAACACTCTTCGAAATTTTTAATCTAGCAGGAACCGCTCAGACGCCGCCACAGACAGGTAATCTGTACTATGCGGCTGGCGTTGGAACAGGGGGTAACGGCGGTACTGATGTATCTACGACTGGCGTGGATGGTGGCAATGGCCGCTTGGTGATCTTGGCTTAGGGATGCGAGAGATGGCTATCGATAAAGACCCAACCTCATACTCTGTTATCACATATTTGTGGGTGTTTGGCCTTGCCACTCTCGGGGGTTTTGTAAACTTCATGCGGAGAGTAAGACAGGGGCACACGCAAATGTTCAACATCATTGAGTTCGTGGGTGAAATCTTCACATCCGCTTTTGCAGGTGTAATTACTTTCTGGCTCTGCGAAAGTTCCGGTATTGACCCTCTACTTACTGCGGCGCTTGTCGGTGTATCCGGTCATATGGGTAGCCGCGCGTTGTTTGTGATTGAGAAGTATCTCATCCGTATGTTCCCAACTCACAAGGACTAATGCAGTGGCTATTGCTTTTACACGTTCCGACGAAGCACATCTTAAGAAAGTCCATCCTGATTTAGCTAGGGTGTTTCGCAGAGTTGCGGCTGATTGGGATGCTAAACACGGAGTATTTTTCTTTACTTGCTCGCTTCGGACTATGGAGGAACAGGTAAAACTGAAAGCTTCAGGTGCGTCTAAAACGCTTAGATCGCGTCATCTTGCTGGCAAAAAGACCGGGTTGTCTCACGCTATTGATGTCGCATTTAAGATAGACAACAAAGTACGGTGGGATTGGCCGCTGTTTATTAAGTTGTCAAATGCCGTTAAAGCAGCGGCTATCGCTGAAGATGTACCCGTTGAGTGGGGTGGTACTTGGACGCTGCTTAATACCATTAAGGGACAGATTACGGCGTCAATGCTGCATAAGTCTTTCCCCGATGGACCCCACTACCAACTGCCGTGGGCGGAATACCCCGGCTAACATAGGAGAGTACGATGGCAGGCATTCTTGAATTTATGCAGGGGAAAAAGACATACACCATTATCGCGGTGTTCGTCCTCTGCGTTGTTCTGGAGAAGTTTATCGGTTTTGACATCCCCGGCTTTACGGTTGGTGATGACTGGATTGGTGAAGTTCTTGCTATGCTTGGTCTCGGCACGTTGCGTGCAGGGATGGCTAAGGTATGATCAAGCTTGCTGTTCTCCTTCTACAGGTAGTCCAACTGCTGCTTCGCTATCGCGAACGGGCAAGGCTGCTTGAAGAAGGAGAGCAGCGGCAGATTGCTAAAGAGCTAGCCCGTGTAGTGCAGGTCGGCTCCTTGGCTAAGCGCATTAGGGAAGAAGTGGATAGTCTGGATGAAGATGCGGTCGATGCTGCTCTACGTGGCGATTTCCGTCGCTCTTAGCGGCTGTGTCACTACAAACTCTAATCCGTCCGTGACTTCGGTTAACGGCGCTTGCACTGCGTTTCGTGTGATCAATCCTGTCAAGGAAGACACACTTGAGACGAAGAAGCAGGTGCTTACCCATAATCGCACTTATCGTGCGGTATGCGGAGGTACCAATGCCAGCAACTAAGCTTACCACTTTTCTTGGTGTCGCACCCAAGACATCTGAAGAGTTGCTGCCAAACACAGTTGCGCAGGCCGCTGTGAATGCAAAGCTGTCTTCCGGTGATCTTATTCCCTACCGCGCACCAAAGGAAATCACTAACGTCCAGCGCAGCGGTAACATAAAGACTATCTACCCGCTTACCGAACCTATTACCGGTAACAAGAAGTGGCTGTCTTGGCTTACTGACGTAGATATTGCTGTGACCACTTCATTGAACGAAGAGGAGCAGCGCCTGTACTACACGGGTGACGGTGCGCCTAAAGTCACAAACTATGATCTGGCTATCCAAGGGGCGGGTCCGTACCCTGTAGGGTATTATGATCTCGGTCTACCGCTGCCTGAGACGGTGCCGACTACGACAAGCGCGACATTCACTGCCAAGACCAGCAGCACTATTACTCGTGATACGGGTAACATCGTTACGATGGTGACTTCCGCAGCCCACGGTTTGAAGTCGGGCAACGTAGTTTCTGTAACAGGATTTACGTATCGTTCTGGTACCTATGGTCGTTCCGGTACGACGATCACTGTTACGCTGAATGGTCACGGTCTGGCTACTGGTGCCAGTGTTGTGTTGGATTTTACATCTGGTGGTGCGACTGACGGTACCTACACAATCACTGTTGTGGATGCCAACACGTTTACCTGTATCGATTCCGTGTCTGGTACCATCGCAACAAGCAGTACCGTAAACTTGGATATGCGGTCGTTTAATGCCACCAATATCCCGGTGACTGTTGTCGATAGCACGACCTTTACATATTTCGCTGCTGGTTTTGCCAAGACTACTTTTAGCACTTCGCAAGGCTCTGTCACTCTTGCCGGTAACACTCTGCGCCGTACCTATGTGTATACGTGGGTTACTCCGTGGGGTGAAGAAAGTATCCCAAGTGAGCCGACTACGGCAGTTTATGTTAAAGAGGGGCAGCAAGTAACTGTCACTGGTCTGCCAACTGCCAAGCCAGCGGGGAATAACTTTATCTGTGGCTTCCGCTTGTATCGTAGTGTGACCGGCACTACCGGCTCATCGTATCTGCGTTTGAAAACCGTGTGGTTCCAGCTTTCGATCACGCAGGCAAGCCGCACTTCAAACGTAGTTACGGCCAAGACAACCACCCCACACAATCTTCTTGAGGGCGACCTGATCAAGATTACGGGTATGGCCTTCGGCGGTGTTCCTGATACGAGCTTCAACATAACTGATGGTGTTGTGACTTCTGCACCGGATGACTTTACTTTCACGTATGTGAAGGCCGGTAGCGATAAAGCGCTCACGGCAACTACCGCCGGTACGCTGTTCTGGGATATCGCAGAAGTCGATTCCAATGCCTCTCGCTACTACGAAGGCAACACTTTCATTGATGACTACAACGTCAGTGGTCTGTCTATTGGGCTAGACACTTTGGACGCTGATCCGCCCGACGAAAATATGAAGGGTATCTGCACAGCACAGAACAACATCTTGGTGGGTTTTGTCGGTAACGAGCTATGTTTCTCGGACCCTGCCCGCCCTTGGTCTTGGCCTATTAAATACCGTTTGGTGTTTGAAGACGAGATCGTTGCCATCTCGCCAGTATCCGGTTCTATCCTTGTGATGACCACTAAGTACCCGCACATCGTTAGTGGTTCGACACCGGCCAATATGTCTTCGTCGCGTATCGATACACCTATGCCATGTGTGTCTAAACGCGGCGTTGTGAACGCGGGTTATGGTGTTGTGTTTCCCACTTATGGTGGCCTTGGTTCTTTTGGTCCTTCGGGTGGTGCCGAGATCGTGACAAGGCTTATCCATGACTGGGATACGTGGGCGCGTGACATCGATAGCACGACGATTGTCGCGGGTTTCTATAACGGTACCTACTTTGGATCGCATTCCGCAGGTTCTTTCATCTTTGAGCGGAATGAACAGATTGGTGGGTTCTTTGTGACCACCCCGATTAAGTTTATCGCGTGCTACTATGACGCTTCGGTCAACAAGTTCTACTACATCGCTGACACCAACGGTAACTTGAACGAATGGGATGCTCCCGGTCAGCCCTTCCTAAACATGGAGTGGCGGTCAAAAGTGTTCGTCACTCAGGAGTATGTCAACGTAGGTGCAGCACGTGTAGTTGCTGACTATGAAAGTGGTAATGATGCTATTGCAAGCATCCTAGAATATAACGCCTCGTTGGGTACGTTTAACTCGACTATCTGGGCAGTGCTAGCTCAACTCGGTACTGTCAATGGTCCGTTGGACTATACTGATCCGGAAACTTCTACCTTTACAGAGGTGCTGGGTGCGTTGAACTCTTTCATGGTAAACCATGATCCAGTGACACGTTATCCGCTGTCCATCGATGGAGCTTTTGCGGTCGGTTTCCGGCTCTGGGCAAACAAGCAACTTATTGCAGACGTATCAGTTACGGATAGCAGCATCTTTAGGCTACCTACGGGGTACAAGTCTGACACATTCGAAGTCGCTGTGTCTGGAGCTATCCGCATCAGGGCTATTCACTTTGGCGAAACCCCATACGGACTGAGGGCTGTATAATGGCATTTGCTGCACTTCCCGGCATACCGCAATCTGGCCTCTCACCAGTTGAGTTCCAGCTTTTTGCTTCGGTGAAAGAAAATATCGAACAGCTTACCGGACAGTCTGGAGTACCCCAACTTCGGGCCGTACTTACTGGTCAGGTAGGCGTTGTCCCGATTGAAGACCTTAATAGCAAGCCAGTAAGTATCACGGGGGCTAGCTATATCATTACCGGTGGCGGTCCTGTACCTAGCCAAGAGGACTTTGTAAGTCTTGCTACAACGGTGCAGCAACTGGTATATGATGTTCAACTACTTCGTGATACACTGAACACACTCATCATTCAGCTTCGCGGATAGGAGGAAGCTATGTCTTGGTTCTCTAGGATGGTCTCCGGTAATAACGGTAGAAATAACGGCGCTGGCTTGATGCCGACTGTTGCACCCACTATGGCCGCTACACGCTCTAATGGTGGTATGCTACCCGGACTGGCTTCGATTGTGGCGCAGAACCCTGTTGCCCCGCTCGCATCTCCGGGTCGTGCCATTGGTGCAGGGGTAGGCCCCACACTTGTCCCTTCTGCACCAACAAATGTTCCGGTGCTTGATCTTCGTTCTTCTCAGGCGGGTCAGCTACTGCCTTACGCTGACGGCGGTATGGTCCCTCAGGCCGGTATGATGCCTCCGGGTCAGGCCGGTATGATGCCTCCGGGTCAGGCTGGTATGATGCCTCCGGGTCAAGGTGTTCCGATGGGCAGCGGTATGCCTGCTGGACCTACGCGCCAGCTTTCTATTCAGGAGATGCAGGCCGAAGCACAGCGGCTTATGCAGTCCAACCCGCAGGTGTTCCAGCAGGTAACTGCGGTTCTCCAGCAGGCGCTTAGTTCTGGCGAACTTACCATGCAGGAACTTAACACAGCTATTCAGATGGCTGTCGCTGCGGCGCAGAACCCAGAACTGTACCCTCGCCTTCGGCAGCTTGCCATTCAGCAGGGTCTTGCTACTGACGCTGACCTCCCTGTTGAATACGATCAGGGTATTGTGTTTGCCCTCATCATCGCTGGTACAGCTATCCAGAAGCAGGGCGGTCAAGGTGCAACAGCTACTCCTGCACAGCCTGTTGCCCAGATGCGCAACGGCGGTCAGGTAATGGCGCATATGGGTAAGGTGAAAGGCGGATACATGCCGCCTGAAGCTGCTCCCTCAGGTGGCCGCACCGGCAGGGAAGATGATCTTGTCATCGCCGTATCGGGCGGTGAGTATGTAATTCCGGCCCATGTAGTAGAGAAGAAGGGTACGGAGTTCTTTGACAAGCTTATCGGTAAAGGTGTTTCGGCAGCATGAACCGGGTACCGGACGGATTAGAGGGTGTTTCGCTTCCTCCGCTGGGGGAATACGAACCACTTCAGCTTTGCACTCCACAACTTCTTGAGGCATACTGGCCGATAATCCGCCCCCATCTGGATCGTTGCGTTCGTAAGTCTTTACGCGGTGAGTATGAAGTTGATGATCTGAAGTTTCTTGCCCAACATGGGCATATTACGATCATCGCCTTTGCGAATGACTTGACTGGGTTGCACCCCGATAGGGACTGCTGCCTTGTCTTGGCGATTGAACCGGTCAGCTACCCACGCCTGAATGGCATCAATATTCTGGCAATGGGTGGGCGTGATCTTGGGCTGATGGAGCGCAAGTTCTGGAAGCACATCAAATACTGGGCGTACATGAATGGCGCTCGGACTATAGAAGCTAGTGTTAGCCCAGCGATGCAGCGCGTACTTGCTCGTTTAGGGTTTCTCCCTGTATATATGCAAGTGCGCTGCGACCTGACGGAGGTATAGGCCATGTCCCCTTGCTTTGACGATATCGTGGTGGTCCGTGGTGCTTTGTACAGCACTACGGCGCTTGTTACGCCTAGTGTTGCAATTACCCAGTTCAAAGGGCTGAAGAAAATTCTCGGTGCCGTGATTGGTGTTGTTGCAGCTATTGCGGTTCCCTTTATTGCACCGGCTATCGGTGCTGCTCTCGGCGGTGGGTTCTTTGCCTCGGTTATCGGGCAGGGGCTTATTGGCGCTGGTATCGGCGCTCTTGGTGGTGCCGCTGGTGCCGCCGTAGGCGGCGGTAATATCTTGCAGGGCGCTCTTATGGGTGGCCTTGGTGGTGCGCTCGGTGGTGCGGGTAAAGCTCTCTTTACCCCCGGTTCCGGTATGCTTAGTGGCACAACGGCTGGATTCGTTGGTCCTCCTGCTCCTTCGGTCGGTGCTAGCCTTCTTGGTAATGCCGGTGCTGCTGTCGGTGCTGGTACCACTGCAACCGGTGTTCAGAGTGCTTTGGCTGGCTTCGGTGGTGTAACCACAGATGCACTCTTGCAGGCTGCTCCCAACGTAGCCGGTTCTATGTATTCCCAGCTTACCGGTGGTCAGCAAGAGCAGGTTCTTAAGGAACTTGAGGCTCAGATGGCTATCTCGCAGCAAAGCGATTTGGCTGCGTACAACAAGCAGAAAGAACTTTATGATCTGCTGTTCAACACATACTCGGGTATTGATCCTGAGTACTACGGTCGTTTGGCCGAAGTTGACTACAGCCGTGCTACTGCGGCAAAGCTTTCTGAGGCTAAGCGCGAAATGGCTATGGCTGGTAAGGATGCTAACAAAGCCTATGGCGAAGGTGAAGAGCGCCGTGCTGCTGTCGAAGGCACACTTGGGCAGAATACAGCATATCGTGAAGGTCGCGACAAAGCGTTTGAGACTAAGACGGCTGGTCTTGGTAATTTGAAATTCCCGGAATATGACAACTCTGGTTATATGAGGGGGCTGGCTAGCCTGTATGACATCTATGAGGGGCAGTCTGCGGCAGATGCAAAAGGTGTCTCTCAGCTTCTTACGCCGTTTACTTATGCGTTCATGTCGGATGCTGGCCGTAAGCTGTATAGCAACGCCAAAATCTAACCACAGCGGAGGACAGCAATGTCGTTCTTCAGTAACTACAGCGCCGCTGCGGAAGGCCAGAGGCAGGGTCTTGCGGATTTTGAAAACTTCCTAACGACCCGTAATCGCCTTGATGAGTTCTATCGTCAGCGGGCGGTAGAAGCTGGCTTGCGTCCTCCTCCTGCCCCTACAAGCGGTCCTTTGTTTAACGCCAAGCCGGGAGACAGCGGTATTCCGCTGTTTGTCCCCAAGCCGGGAGCTACACAGCCTCCGGTTATTGCGGTTCCTAGAAACACCAGCGGGTACATTGAGTTCACACCTCTTGCCCCCGCTGCGCCTGCGCCTGCGCCTGCCGCTCCTACGACCAATCAAACGGTTGTAACCGAAGGCAAAAGCGACCGCGCTGATATAACTCTTGGTACTTCTGGCGCTCCCGGTATTACGCAGGTTACCCCCGTTGCACCGGCTGATACCCCCGGCGGTCGCATCATCCAAGACGTTGGGAAAAGCTGGGAAGAGCTTAACGCTACCTACGACTTCAATAAAATGATTGAGGGCGTGCGGAGCAATTTTAAGTCCGGTGCCTATGGCGACTACTACTGGCTTGGAAATTCGTTGTCCTACCTTTGGAACACGGATGCCGAAACGGCTGCAATGAACCGGATATCCGAAGCTCGCGCTTGGTGGGATACTGAAGGTAAAGTTAAAGAGTTTTTCCGCCAGCGCCCAGAGTTGTTGCAGGAAGCCACCAAAGACCCCGTTGGTTTCTACGAGCGCAATATCAAGAATGCGCAGACGGTAAACACCGAAGCTAAGGGTGATCTAGGTACTGTAGTGCCGCAGCCCAAGGCAGGGCTTGATACGACTACTGTTGCACCCCAGCCCACCGATGGTACTTACCTGACAGACAATAAGGGTAGGACGGCTCCGCAGCCGCCCGGACCCCAGCAGCCTGCTCAACAGCCAGCCGAACAGCCAGCGGCTGGTGTGCGGGTTCGTGTGTCTACTGATACCATCAATAGCGCACTTAATGCAGCCGCTGCGCAGCTTGGTCTTGACCCTGCTGATCTTGCTGCCGTCATTTCTTATGAAACAGGTGGCACGTTTAACCCTGACCAGATGGGTGGTAAGGGTGGCAAGCACATGGGTCTGATCCAGTTTGGCCCTGAAGAGCAGAAGACCTACGGCATTACTCCCGGTATGTCGTTCGAAGCACAGCTTAAGAAGGTTGTGCAGTTTGCGCTTGATCGTGGGTTCAAGCCCGGACAGATGGGCATTGCTGACTTCTACTCGACCGTGAACGCTGGTTCTCCCGGTAAGATGAAAGCTTCTGACGTTGCCGCTGGTGGTGATGCCAAGAACCCGACTGTTGCCGATAAGGTACAGGAAATCCTTACGGTCCACCGTGACGCGGCCATCGCCAGATTGGGGATGGATGATATCCCTGCTGCACTGCGGGAGTACGCTACCAAGCCTCTCGGTGAGTACGACATGGACAGTCGCCGCATCCTTAATGAGCGGGACATCACAATTAAGCGGCAGGAAGCTGAGTATGCTCAGATGCAAACTCAGTTTGAGCAGCTTATGTTTAAGCGCGAAGAACTTGTTCGCCGTGTAAATATCGGTGGCGCTGTCGGTAAGCAGGCGTATGATGACCTTATCGCGCTGGACAAAGAGATTAACGATTTCCGGCTGTCTGCTCAGAACAAAGAAGCTGATTACCAGACAACCCTGATGGGTACCGAGTACAAGCTTCTTGAAACTCAGGGCCGCATGGCGCTTATTGAGGCTGCTAACGGTAATACTTCTCGGTTGGCTCAGGTCTGGAGCGTGATGCGCGGGTCCGGTCCCGGCAGCATTGAGATCGTCCCTCAGTCCGATGGTTCTTACATTGTTGCGGTAGCTGGTTTCCAGCCTGCCGTGGTTTCTAAGGACCAGCTTCTCCGGTCATTCTACCGTGACTTTTCTGCGGTTAAAGATCAGGAGCTTCAGAACGCAGAGGCTGCACGGCAGTCTAAGGTGTTCGAAGCTACGCTTGAGATTGCGAAGAACGCCAACAAGGAACAGTGGGCTGCATGGCGCGAAGCCGTGGCTAAACAATTCGGTCTCCCCAATGTTTCTGACCTTGGAGATCGCAAGTTTGTGGTCTATTCTGACGGCTCAATTTATGAGTACAACCCTGAACCGGAACCCAATGCCGAAGGCGTCACCCCGCAGAAGCTTACGCAGATCGCAGGTCCAACAGTCGGGTTGTCTCAGCCAAACATGCCTACCATGCCGTAGTAAGAGGTACTTAAATGGCTAAGGAACCTTCGCTCTCGTATTACGTCCCTTACGGGTTTGGTAATAATTCTGCTGAGAGCATGTTGGGCGGTACCAGTTTTGGTAGCACGATGGCGGGTCTGACCCCGCCATCAATTACTCCGGGTAGGCCCAATGTATCCTCGGACGTTTTTTACGATAGTACCCAGAAAAAGTACTACGTCTCGGGCTATGGCGAGTTCGAAGCAGACGACGCTCAACGGGCGCTCGAATCGTCACAGTATATTGGTACGAACCCCGTCAATACACCGCCCGCCGGAAACTGGCAGGCTATGGATACCAACAGCTTTCTCCAGTATGTGGAGAGGGTCAAGAACCCCGGTATGGGTGAGCTTGCCGCCAAGAACTTCGGTATTGGCGTGGATAATCTGCAACTTCTTCTAGGTTATGGAACAATGCTTGCCGGTGATGTCACCGGTATGGAAGGGGTTGAGCAGTTTGGGCAGGGTGTTGTCTCCCAACAGCTTGAAGACATCCGCAAGAACGAACCGTACCAGAGGCAGTTTACTGATATCGGGTCTGACCCCAACCGTGGTGTCCTTGACTGGTTCGTAGCCAACCTTGCTCAGCAAGGTCCGAATATGCTCGAAAGCCTCGTTACGGTGGCGGTCGGCGCTGGTGTAGGTGCAGCTTCTGGCGGCGGTGCAAACCCTCTTACCGCCGCTGGCGGTGCGCTTATGTCCCTTACGGGAAAGACTGCATTTAAGCAGTCTCTTCTTGCTGCGGCTAAGAAGTATGCACAAGGTGAGGCTCTCGACAAAGCAGAGCAAAAATTGCTGCTTGAAGCCGCTGGCATCGATGCTGCTGCGCGTCAGGCTCTAGCTAGAAAGGTCGTTACCAGTCAGACTGATGACTTTGTGGTGGATGCTGCGGGTGTCGTTAGACCTACTAATATAGGTGGTCGGACTATCAACAATGCTGAAGCGGTATTCCGCAACGATATCCTACCGCGTTTGGATGCAACGGCTAAGGTAGCTCAAGAAGCTGGCAAGCGTCAGGCTCAGGTAGGCGGCGCAGCCCTTTTGTCTGGGTTTAGCAATTACGCTACTGGTGTAGCTGATGTGTATGGCGAGACAGTAGAGGCCGGTGACCCGAATGCTGCCGCTGCCCTGATTGCTGGTGTACCCTACGCCCTACTCGAAACTATTCCTGAATATCTTGCTGCTGCACGTTTCTTCGGTGATCTCGGCCCTGCTACCAAGAAGTTTGCTGAACTTCCCACCCTGCGTGCAAAGGCCGTTGAACTACTAAAGCGCGGTGCTGTCGGCGGTGTTGTCGGCGCTGGTACTGAAGGCTTTACTGAAGCCGCACAGGAAGCCTTGTTGCTTGCTGCTAATCCCGCTGTCGATTGGGATAGCCCTGAAGGTGTTAGCCGTCTAATCAATTCGTTCGCAGCAGGCGCTGGTGTAGGTGGTCCGATTGGGGGTCTCACCAACCTTAAAGATCGCAAAGCACCAGTTGATCTACTCAAACCAATGGCAACCCCCCTGCCGCCGATGCAGCCGCGTATTGGTGGTCCGACCCCCGGCAGTACTCTGGGTCTTCCCGGCCCCGATATGCCGGATGTACAGGGTATACAGTTTACCAACCCGCAGCTTCCGTATAACCCCGGTGGTGCTGCTGCTGATCCTGCGACTTCTACAATTTCTAACCCTGTCCCGCTGGCACCGCCACCGGCTTTTGTATCGCCTTCCTTGGCTCGGTCCTCGGACGAACTCTATACAGAGAGCCTTGATGGGTATCCCCGTGGTGAGCAGGGTTACTTCAATTTCGGTAATCAGGTGCAGTATCCGCCGCGCCAGCCTGTAATGACGCCTTCTGTTATTCAGGTTCCGCCGCAGGCTCCTGCTCCGGTTCAGTTTGCGCTTCAGCCTCAGAAGACTGAAGCTGAACTCGATGCTGCTTGGTCTTCTAATCAGCCTGCGGGTCAGCCGATTGCACCGCCAGTAACCACTGGCGCTCCGGTTAATGCTATGACCGAGACGCTTGCACGGTTGCGCCGCAACATGGTTGCTGATCAGGCTGATGCTCAGCGTATGCAGATTCCTACGCCTGCTGAGCGCGACTACAACGCTGCTATGGCCGACATGCCGACTACCTTCGATATTGAAGGTGCATCCGGCAAAAACGAAATTCTTAATTCCGGCAAGCGGCGCATCATTGCTGGTGTCAACATGCTGTCAAAAGCGCAGCAGGACGCCATCTTGAATGAGTTCGATAACAACCTTGCTGCATTCTACGACTACATCCGCAACGCTAAGAACTTGGCCCCAGTGCGCAAGGCTTTTGCGCGGCTGGCTAATGTCGATCAGGATGTGTTCGATAAGCTGAAAGCGCCGCCTGCGGCTACCCCCCAAGCACCTGCGCAGCCTATTGCTACTACGCCTAAACCCGCACCGACTGCACCAGTGTCCGGTGTAGAGGCTGCGCGTGCTGCTGGCCTAGCTATTGAAGATATCCCTTATACTACGGCTAATGGGAAGAAGACGGGTGTAAGTCCTATCATCGACATGATGGGGCGCAAGACGCTTGTAGTGAACATCAATGGCGTGAGAATGCCGTTCTACCTTAGTAGCGGGCTTGGCGGTAAAGCGAGCGTACAGTCTGGCAAGTGGTACCCATTCTTTGGTATGGGCCGCGAAGATGGCTGGATCAACAAAGGTTCTGAAGCCGAGATCAATAACTATTATGGTAGCCCAGAACTGAAGGCTATCGCTCAACAGCTTGATGCAACAATCGGAGACATCCGTACCGATAAGTCTTACCCGATTGTCTCTGATGATGGGAAGCATGACGCGTTTATCAATCGCGATATGAACCCAGCCGACAATAAGAAAGAAGACACTCGCACCAAGCTTGATGCAAACATCAAGAACGTACTTGCTCGTATTCGCGGCGAGCAAACAACTGCTGCGCCTGCGCCTGCGCCTGCGGCTAACCCTATTCTTGCCAAAGAAGCTGCGCGTGAAGCTAAGCGGCAGCAGAAGGAAGCTGAGCGTGAAGCTAAGCGGCAGCAGAAGGAAGCTGAGCGGCAGCAGAAAGAAGCTGAACGCGCTGCAAAGAAAGCTGAACGTAACATCCTTCTAGCGGAAAAGCGTGCGGCTGAAGAAAAGCGTAAGGCTGACGCAGCAGCGGCTGCGGCTAAAGCTGCTGAAGAAAAGCGTAAGGCTGATGAGGCAGCGGCTGCGGCAGCGGCTGCGGCTGCTGAAAAAGCAGAACGGGAGCGTCTTCGGCGTGAGAAACTGAATGCTCCTAAGGATGACACTCAGCAAGATGTATTTGAAACTCTTGCAGAGCAAAACCCTGACGCGGCTACGCCTATCCCCGAAGGTGCAGCTACCACTAAGACTAAGGCCGAGAAGCTTAAAGAGCTTACGGATCGCGCCCGTGTCGAGTGGTCTGAGATGCTTGACGCTTCTGAAGCTGAGTTCGATGCACTGCCCAAGGCAGAGCAGAACGAGTGGATGGAGGAGGTCGAGACAGGGCGGCTCAATCCGGCAGAGATGATTGACCTTGGTGAACACCTGCGCGAACGTGCCGCCCAAGGCAAACCGCGTAAGGTGAAAGCCAGTGAGGAAGCACCTGCGTCTTCCTCTATCAATACCTCTGACCTTACTACGTTTGAGGGGCTGGCTAATTCGATTACCGCACTGATGGGTATTACGAATGTTGCCGACTACATGGTGCTTCGCGGGAAAATCAATAACGCTTATCTGGCGTTCTCTGGTGATCGTGACGCGCTACTGTTTGGTATGCCGCTTCGCGCGTACTTCACTGAAACCCTTGAACGCCCAACAGGTAGCAACTGGGATAAAGATTACACTAACATAGTACAAGAAGCTGTGGGTCGTGCATCTCTCAACGTAGAGCTTGACAGCGACACCAGACGTTACAGGGTCTACGCAATCGACCCCAAGACTAAGGAATATGTGTACGCTG
>Ga0222712_10003735_pt1 | contig 16363 bp, 15 predicted proteins | sample C33_657DmetaG_FD_165043 | JGI IMG/M metagenome (GOLD analysis project Ga0222712, IMG submission 165043) | Estuarine water microbial communities from San Francisco Bay, California, United States - C33_657D | ecosystem: Environmental > Aquatic > Marine > Unclassified | place: USA: California...
GATCTACGCAGGGCTTGTTGAACTGCGCGTTCGCCCTGAGTGGTGGTCAGCAGTGGTCTGACTACGTTGGACAGCATTTCGAGGAAGATAAGTGAAAGTCATTGATCGGTCATATCAGGCAGCTTCCTTCAGCCCGTTGTCTTTAAAGTAAACCTCATCTGGTGTCTGTTTGGCAAGCGATTGATGCGTTCTCTTTGTGTTGTAAAACAAAAAGTAGTCTTTGATGCCCTCGCGTAAGGCCGCCATTGATTCGTACGCCCTAAGATAAACGTTCTCGTACTTTACAGAGCGCCAGAGCCGTTCAACAAAAACATTATCAACCCAACGACCTTTTCCATCCATACTGATTTGGATTCCGTTTTTTTTCAAGACGTCAGTGAAATCCTCGCTAGTAAATTGGCTGCCCTGATCCGTATTAAAAATCTCTGGCTTGCCATACCGACTAATAGCCTCTTGAAGCGCTTCGATACAAAAATCTGTTGTCAGAGTATTGGATATTCGCCAGGCCAAGACCTTACGAGTCGCCCAGTCCATGATGGCAACTAGGTATGCAAAGCCTTTGGCCATAGGGATATAGGTGATGTCGGTTGCCCAGACCTGATTGGGGCGATCGATCACAAGATCTTTGAGCAAATAGGGATAAATCTTATGACCTTTAAAGGGAATGCTCGTTCTGGGGGCCCGATAGATCGCGTGAATGCCCATCTTGCGCATAAGACCGCGTACTCGGTCTCTGCACACGTTAAGACCGTCTCTGGCCAGTTGATCTCTAATGCTTCGCGACCCCATCCATGGAAAGTCTAAATGCAACGCGTCAATCTTACGCATCAGCTCAAGCGATTTACTATGATCAGCCTTTGGCTGGTAATAAAAAGTTGACCGCTGCAAATCCAGCAATTCGCATTGGCGGCTGACCTTCAGGGCATGAGTACGGTCAATCATCGCTTTGCGCTCGGCAATCCCGCCTTGGCGAACGCGCGTTCGAAAAAATCGACTTCTAACGTCAATTGCCCAATCTTGGCATGTAAATCCTTCACCTCATCCTCAGATACTGCGCCAACCGGTTCTTTGCCAAAGCTTGCTGCCATATTATCGATTGCTTGCTGTCGCCATTGCGAGATTTGGTTCGCGTGCACTTCAAACTGTTCTGCTAACTCCGCGAGGGTCTTATCCCCGCGCAGCGCTGCTAATACTACCTTGGCCTTGAAATCGGCCGTATGATTTCTTCTGGGTCGTCTCATCATTACTCTCCTGGGCGCTCTGCGCCAAAAAGACCAATGACTTTTTATCACTTATCGGGCAGTCTAGTTTAGCCAGACCGGCTCTTTGCTCAGATGGCATGGCTGCGAACGCTGCAGATGTAGGCAAGATGGCTGAGCAACTTGGCCGGAGGCCGCGTTCTTATGCAGATTTTGCTGCCGAGACCAGAGCGCAATGGGAGGCTTAAGCATCTTGCCGGCAATTTGCCGTACAATGTCAAGATTATTGAGGAGCTTGTCATGCCAGCTAAATCCCTTGCCTTACCCCGTACGACGAGACTTCAGTCTGCTCGACTAGAGGCTCGGATCAGTCCTGACCTGCATCTGATTGTCAAGCGTGCTGCAGAAATTCAAGGTCGTACGATGACCGATTTTGTGATCCATGCCCTTCAAATAGCGGCCTCGCAAACAATAGAACGCGCCGACCGCGTGCGCCTGTCAGTGCTCGACCAAGAGGCGTTCGCAAACGCTTTGATTGCGCCTGCCAAGCCGAATGCAGCACTCAAGCGCGCCTTTGCCAAGGCCAACAAGCTTCTTGCTGCGTGAAGTCACGTGTGACTGTAAGCACGAAGGTACCTAAATTTTTTGTTTCTGCGCTAGCTCTCACTGCTGATCGCACGAAGTTTACGTGCGGCATTGAACCACTAGATCGGTACTTTCGTACTCAGGTGAGCCAAGACATTAAACGCCGAGTGTCTGCTTGTTTCGTGGCAAACGACAATATGGGACAGATCGCGGGCTATTACACGCTGGCCTCGGCGAGTATTTTGTTATCGGACCTACCCGAGACGCTTGCGAAAAAACTACCTCGCTACCCCAGCGTGCCGGCAGTGCGCATGGGGCGGTTGGCCGTGAGCGATTCCTTCAAGGGCAAAGGCCTCGGAGCCGCATTATTAGCCGATGCCCTCAGGCGTGCGGCCGCAGCAGAGATCGCAGCGTATGCGCTAGTCGTTGATGCCAAAGACGAGTCGGCCGCCGGGTTCTACGCTCACCACGGGTTCATTGCGCTCCCAGAACAACCGCTGTTTCTCTTTCTGCCCCTTGCGACAGTCAAATCCTTGCTTGTCTGATCCATATAGATTCGTGGATCGGACTGGCTGCAAGATTTGTACACCACGCGAGTGACTTCAGTCATTGGTTAGTATCCCTCCCGCAGACCAAAAGCAAAAAACTTGAGATCACGTGAGACTGAATACATCCAGCCATCTGCGTGTATTGTCTCTGTCAGGAGTGCTAGGTGGGATTCTGCCTATGTCTCCGTGCCGCGGGTCGGGCTTGTATTTCAATCTGGAGAATGCTTTGAAAGTAAACGCTTTGTTCTTTGCTCTATTTATGTACATGCCTTTTTTGACTTTGGCTCAACACAATCACGCAGGGCAGACTCCTTATGCAGGAATGCAAAACCGAGCCATAAAAGCGCTGTCCGACAGCGACATCAACGAGCTTCGGCGTGGGGGTGGATGGGGGCTGGCCCTTGCTGCCGAACTCAACGGTATGCCCGGCCCTTCTCATCTGCTAGAGCTCAAAGACAACAAGATCCCGTTGGCTGCTGACCAAGTCGATAAAACACAGGTGTTGTTGGACGAAATGCGTAAAGCAGCCATACCGACAGGCGAGCGCTTGATTGCGGCAGAAAAAGCCTTGGAAGCCGCCTTTGCCTCAGGAAACGTGGACGAGATTAGTCTTTCACTCCAATCAAAAATGGCCCCTCTGTCCTCCAGTATGAGCCCAAGACCCGTCAGTCATCCCAAGGCTGCTTAGCTTGCCAACCTACCCGATGCTGATTTGAGGTTCCCCTTTGCTTGAACCAGCAGACCGGCCTTCCCTAAACCAAAGGCAGGCATGTTCGCGTACACGTTCTCATAAGTACCGGGGCTGACTTTGTAGGTTTCGTGCCATATGCCAACACTACCGTCTGTACCAACAGCTTTGTTGAATGCTTGCCAAGCTGGTAAATGTGCCGAATCTTTGTTCTTTGCGTAATCAATGAGTTGCTCCATTGAACGCCAGTATTGAACCAAAATGATCGTTCGAGAAAACCACATTTCATGGTGAATCAGACCCAACTCTGGTCTTGTATAAAGTTCCCGTAGCATTTTTGGCATCGCGTTTAGCACGGGTAAATACTTGTGAACTGCTAATGGTTTGTTGATTCGCATGCCAATCAAAAATACGACAAAATCGCCCTCCATCTTTGCGGTCATTCGGTCTTTGTAGATCATAGACATTCTATTCATCAACAGAAAAAATCTTGTGCTTACGCAATGTGAACAACTGCTAAATTGACAGCGTCGATTTATATATTACAAAATATTTTGTGACCTAAGCCAGTTGCGTTTTTGCACCTTCGGATGGAATGTGAAATATGGTGAGCACCTCACTTACACCACTATGGTGGCGCTTACCTATGTTTCCGGCAAAAACTAGATAAGAATATTTTGCCGGAAACAATTTGAAATCATTATCGAACCAACAGCGACTTCACCAAGTCAATACCTCGCAGCTTTACGAAAACTATCGTGCTGCTCAGAGTCATGCTGCGTCCTACACCTACGGTATGCGCTGGAAAACGGTACGCGGTACCGAATATCTGTTCAGAGATCGGGATCGACGCGGCAACGGTAAGTCGTTTGGGCCGCGGTCGCCGCAAACCGAGGATTTATTAGCGGTATTTTCTGCTGGCCGCCAAGCAGCGAAAGAACGCTTTCTTTTAATTACCGAAAAAATTCAAGAGCAAGCCAGGCTCAACAAAGCCTTGAGGTTAAATCGTGTCCCTCGTGTTGTGGCTCGCGTGCTTCGCGAACTCGAACGAGCCGGGGTGCACGACAGCCTTACTGTCATTGGTACCCAAGCACTGTATGCCTATGAGGCAGAGGGAGGTGCTCATTTTTTTTTCGAATTACTTGCCTCAGGTGACGTTGACTTGCTCTACGATGGGCGTAAAAAAATGACTGTCGTATCCGAAAAACTAGACGGTAACGGCCTGCTAGGGCTGTTAAAAAATGCAGATAAAACGTTTGAGTGCGTTCGTGAAAATGGCTACCGAGCCGCGAATGCTGGGCAATTCATGGTTGATCTGGTAACGGCACCGAGTGGCATGCCTACGACTGACCTTGTTACCTTCGCCGAGTCTGATCTTGTCGCAGTCGAGGTGCCAGGATTGCAGTGGCTGCTGAATTCTCCCAAACTCGACGCGATCGCCATTGATGAAGACGGTTGGCCTGTGCCAATGCGGGTACCAGACCCGCGAGCTTTTGCATTGCATAAAGCTTGGCTCTCTGGTCTATCAACTCGAGAAACGATTAAAAAGCCGCGCGACTTTGAACAAGCACGAATCGTGGCAAAATTGGTTCGAGAGAACATGCCGCAGCGTTTATTTGAAAGCACGCTGACATCTTTACATGGTGATATACGCAAGATGCTGCCGCTCATACTTGCCGAAGAGTAAAAACTCATGAGCAGTTAGCATCCCTCCCGCAGACCAAAAGCAAAAAACCTTAGATTGCAGCACCTCAGGCGGTTTGTGATGTCGTCAAGGCTGCCCCGCCAAAATTTGGCTCTACCCCGGCTCTACGCCACAGGCGGTCATTTCGGCAACGACTTCGCCAACGACTCGGCGGATACCGGAAAGCGCTTTTTCAGGGGTAGCTGCAAGCCAGCAGAGAGAGGGAAACTCTGTGCACAAACCCACATGCTCGTTGTCTTCGGCAGACCAGGTGACTCGATAGGTGTAATGATTGATGTTCATGGTTTAACTCCTAAAATCTCAATGGCAAGCAGGACTTGTCGAACTTGATAAGCCTTTGCCTTTCCATTGTTGTTCAAAATATTGACTCTCGGATTTCCAGGCCATGGCGTTTTGTAGAAGGCGTGACTGCTGCCGTTTTGCCTCGGTTTTCCAAAATAGCTTTCACACACACGCTGTAGCTCGGGAAAGCTGTTGAGAAAGAATCCCCTAAGGTTGCTGGGTGACCTAGTGCGCTAAAACTGATAAATTTCGTACATGCGTTTTACGCTAATAATGATACTAAGGTTAAGTCAGTCAAAAGCATGGTGCTCGCTGTAGCACTTCGACATCAGTATTAGTCTCTGAAAAGGAAAAGCATGAGAGACAGCACGACCGTTTTGATGTTCTGTGCCTTGGTGCTGCTGCCTGGGCTATTTGGTAACAGCGCTGAGGCGCAGTGGCTGAGTATGCATGAGGACGCAACCCTCACTACCTATACCGAACGCAGCGAGCTTATTCAAATGGATAGGTTTGTGAATGTGGCAGAGATGCTTGACTACAAACGCAAGTTGCGAAATGAAGAAGGACACATATTTCATTCGGCGGTCATCAAGGCGCAATATAACTGCCTTGATAATCTTGTGAGGATCTACACGATTGAGTTCTTTGAAGAGCCGATGGCCCGCGGGACTCTGGTCAATACACAAAAAATCTACGGGCCATGGAAAGCCATCAATCCGCGAAGCGTTGAGCAACAGCTCAAAAATTTCTCCTGTACGGGGAAAAAATAGCTTTTGATCTAGGCGTATGACAAGCCGTTACAGTTTTTAAATCAAGATGTTTAAATTTTCACGATCTAATTAGCCGGTACTAAGCTGTTGATGCACGCATCCAGATCGGCAGCTTCGGTAGCAGTGCTACTGTAAATGGCCTTCGCAATGGTGGCTAACGATTCGCTATGATTAGGGGTCTTAGCTGGCTTTAGCATCAGGTAGATAGAAAACTTGCAGAGCATCAGCTTAAATGACTCATAAGTTGCGTCTTTGAACGAGCGCGGTATTGCAATCACCAAAAGATAACGAGAAGAAGACTATGACAAGAATTCATTTCAACGATGTTGTCACAAGAGATGGCTTTCAAATTGAGCCAAACTTTATTGCGACTGACGACAAAGTGAAGTTAATCGATGAACTCAGCGACTGTGGTTTTGCCAAAATCGAAGTGACCTCATTTACGTCACCCAAATCTATTCCAATGCTCAGAGATGCAGAAGAGGTAATGGGTCGAATTAAACGAGTTGCTGGAGTTGAATACACCGTCTTGGTGCCAAATCTTCGGGGTGCTGAGCGGGCTTTTGAATCTAAAGCTGACGAACTTAACTTGGTCATGTCAACATCCGAAACCCACAACCTAGCGAACCTCAGAATGGGGAGAGAAAAGAGTTTTGCGGGTTTGGCAGAGGTCATCAAATACGTTGATGGCAAGACTCCAATTAATGTTTCGCTCTCTACTTCCTTTGGTTGCCCCATGGAGGGTGAGGTTTCTCAAGATGTTGTTGAGGGGTTTGCTCAGAGATTTGCAGATCTGGGTGTGAGGGGCCTTACCATTTGCGATACAACCGGAATGGCCAATCCAGATCAAGTCAAAAAGATGTGCGGTTCTTTGCAAAAACGCTTTCCAAGCCTTCAGCTGACTTTGCACTTTCACAATACAAGAGGCATGGGCTTAGCGAATATCTTGGCTGCAGTCCAATCTGGCATTGTTCGCTTCGACGGATCTCTGGGTGGCTTAGGTGGCTGCCCCTATGCTCCTGGAGCAAGTGGCAATGTTTCTAGTGAGGATGCCATTCATATGCTGGATGCCATGGGGTATGACACTGGTATCAACATCCCAAAATTATTGCAGCTTGCTAGAGAGTTGCCCCAAATTGTTGGCCATGAAGTTCCCGGTCAGGTCGCAAAAGCAGGCAGCACTTTCACATTGCATCCTGAACCTAGTTATGTGGATGCACTGCGCAATCAAATTTAATTACAAAAACTAAAGCGATTGTTGCTAAGTGCAGGCGTAAGAGGCAACAGATATGGCACTGACAGCTGCATTTGTCAGTGCGATCTGCTTATCCATCGCTTAAGTAAGACTGGCCAGAACGATTCGTAAGACCGGGCTGATCTCGGTGTTCAAAAAAGAGAAGTATTTTATGATGCAGCGAATCAATCATCGGTTGGGTCAGCATGGGTATATTCACCTGGGGCGTCGTCTTTTTTACCACCGGGCAGTACTCATCAAACTCGGCAAAATGCGATCTATGCGCATTTTTTCTGACAGGAGTTCTTAGCGGGATTCTGCCGACTCTCTTACTTTCTATCGAATACAAATAACCCTTGCGAGCTAGAGGCCCTTGGGTTAAAAAGACCTTAACGCACAGGCTGGGTTCGGTGTGTATGCCTGTCATGCCGTTTGTTGACCCTAACCCGGAGTTTTCATGATCTCGATTCGAAAAATTGGAGCTTGTCTTGCTCTGTTTTCGGTTGCAAGTGCCGCGAACAGCCAAGTGGCATCGTCTATTTTTCACACACCAGAATATTTTGCAAATTGGGGGCTGCAATATACGAACGCAGCCCAAGCCTGGGCGCTAGGCTTTACCGGCAAGGGTGTCAAACTAGGTATTGCAGACGATCAGGCCCAATTGAGTCACCCAGAGTTTGCTGGTCGGGTTTATTGGCCAGTCGCGCCGGATCCGTTTCCAAATCCCAACTATCCTGAGTTTCCAGACCATGGCACGCATGTTATGGGGGCTGCAGCGGCTTCACGCAATGGTGTAGGGATGGTAGGTGTCGCGTATGACGCTTCGATTGCTCACACAGTTGCGATTTTAACGAAACCCGGCTACCCCACGTCGAAAGACTGGGCTCAAGACTTAGTGACTGCTAGAGTGTCTGTGATGAACGCCAGTTTCGGACCGCTGGCAACGCCGTGGCCTCTTCTACCTGATAATAGTCTGAATCCGAACTACTCGCGGGTTAATTTCCAAATGCTTACCGGAGGGGAGGTACTGGTATATGGTGCTGAGGTCGAGAAACTCGCCAACGCTGACATCGTAATGGTTTTTGCTGCGGGAAACCAACGCGACTACAGGCTACAGCCTATTGCAGCGAAGGTTCCCGCGGGCCGCGGCCTGCTTCCTCTCATTACGCCAACTAACACGGCGCTTGGGTATACCGGTAACTCAGCAGATGCGATTTATCGTATCTACACAGACGAGGCTGATCAATTGAACCCTGCCACTTGGGGCAGTAATCAATATTCATTGAGCCAAATCCGGAGTGTGGATTTCTCGAACTTAGCTGGTACGCTGATTGCTGTGACCGCTGCGAATATCGATGCGAAGACCAATAAAGTTGCCCTTGCTGACTTCAGTAATCAGTGTGGTGCGGCTGCCGACTGGTGCATGACCGCGCCTGGTGTCGATATCTATTCGACAGTGCCGATGAATACATATGGTGAGATGAGTGGTACCTCGATGGCAGCGCCTCTGGTTGCGGGTGCCGCAGCGGTGTTGCGCCAGGCTTTCCCGTATATGACAGCTAGGCAAATCATCGAAGTCCTGTTGACGACTGCCACTGAAATTGATAACTCTAGCCCCGAATCAATTCGCGACTTTGGCCATGGTTTGCTTAATGTCGGCCGTGCGGTCAAAGGTCCGATCCAATTTGGTCATCCTTCACTCATCCCCGGTAATCCGTCAATTTTCGCGCCAATCTTTGCGGTGGATACTCAAGGGTATAGCTCGGTATGGAGTAATAACATCTCTGGGATTGGAGGGTTTAGCAAGGCTGGCGCAGGGATTCTAGTGTTAACGGGTCTCAACACCTACACGGGCGACACCACGATTACCGGTGGAGTGTTGCGGGTGGATGGCTCGATCGCGACTTCAAATCTTACCGTGACCTCTGGGGCGACATTGCAAGGTGTTGGCACGGTGGGTAATACATCGATGGCGGGGATTTTGTCGCCCGGTATCTCGGTCGGCACGCTAACTGTTAACGGTAATCTGAATCTTTTAGCGGGCTCAATATATCGATATGAGATTGATGCCAACCAGCGAAGTGATCTGGTGGTTGTCTCGGGGCGCGCTACGATCGCCGACAGCGCCATTTTTAAATTGTCTTCAGCGGGCGGGATTGACTTAAATAGGTTGTATCCAATTCTGCAGGCGAATACGCTCACGGGTACGTATCGCAGCAGTGATAGTAACTACACATTTATTGATCTGGGCTTTATCCCAAGCGGTGGCAATCTTAGCTTGATAGCCCAGCGAAATAGTGTGTCCATGGCAAGCTTTGCGCAAACAAACAATCAGCGGGCAGTGGCAAATGCTATTGATGCGCAGAGGTCAGGCGATGAGCCGTATAGGCGTGTGCTGTTAAACGACAACTCGAGCCAATTGTCTGGGTTGTACCAAGACTGGTCAGGCGAAATCTATAGCGCTAATCAAGCGGCGCTCATTTACAACAGCCGGCTGATGTCACAGGTCATGAACTGGCGCCTACAGGACAGCTGGCTAAACAACAGTTCGACTGCTCGATTGCAGCGGATAGGCCAGACTAATTCGGACACGACAGTGTGGGCTCAAGCGTACGGCAACTGGGACGCGTTCAGTGCCAATGCTGATGCGCGTAAGGCAACGTCTAATGGTGGTGGGCTCATCGTAGGGGTCGATCACGCGCTGACACCAAGTTTTCGCCTGGGTGGTGGTTTCTCGGCTGGCATGACTAACACTACTGTCGCCGCCAGTAGCGCTAATACCAATGGGTACCACGTGATGCTTTACAGCGCTTATGGCAAGGACAGCCTACGCCTTAACAGCGGTGTGGTTCAGTCGTGGTACGCAGCTAACATGAAACGTGGCTTGTCATTGGATGATCAGGGTAACGCGAAGGGTCAAGTCGATTCTAGTTCAACGCAGTTGTTTGCAGACCTAAGTCGTCCGATCACGCTGAGTCAGCAGCAAGATCATCACACAACGCTCTCACCTTTTGGTCAGATCAGCCAAATCTGGCTGCAAACTTCGAGTTTTGGTGAAAGTGGGGCAACTGCGAGGCTGACTGGTCTAGCGACGAATGCCAACACGGGATTCGGCACCCTAGGAGCGAGATTAAGTCACCAATGGAAGACCAGCGAGAACGATTGGCAGGCTGGCATATCGGCAGGCTGGCAGCGGGCATGGGGAACTTTATCTCCGACCACGACGCTGGCATTTGCCACGGGACCGGGTTTTACCGTAAGCGCTGCACCAATGGCTCGAGATGCAGCTGTGATTGAAGTGGGCATTGGCGCCAGTCTTGGTGCATCGAGCCGCTTTAATCTCGCCTACTCTGCAACTGTGGCACGCCAGTCTAGTAGCCAAATGCTACAGGCGCAATTGCAGTGGTCGTTTTAATGGTGATCGTTCAGATGGTTGTTGCGCCTTGAGTTTTATTCTGTAAGCGAAGGCAACGACTGAATCCGCTTGACATCTGAGGGTGGTACCTTTAAAACTTAGTGCAGACGGCGACTTAAACAGGGGGGCTGAGTCAAAACCCGATGACCTGTTCGGACGCAAAGTCAAATGCTTAAATAGAGGCTAAAACACGATGGCAATTAATGGTTTAAGCGGCAGGAGGAGATTTGATTTCTCTTTGACGAATGAAGGTTCGGCTGCGTTCGATGTCGTCGAATTAGACGGCGTTGAAGCAATATCGCAACTTTATCGCTTTGATTTGATGCTAATGAGTGAGTCAGCCGATGTTGATTTTGATACGGTGCTTCAAAATACCGCTACCCTGACAATTTTTTCCCATGATGGTGCTCAGGCTCACAAGTATCATGGTGTGATCGTTGAATTTGAGCAACTTCGCAAAATAAATAAATTTGTTTTTTATCGGGCGGTATTAGAGCCTCGACTCAGTCTGCTGGATTTAAACAAAATCACTGAGGTCTACCTAAATGAGAAAAACATTACTCAGATCATCGAGCAAGTGTTACGAGAGAATGATTTGGGCGCCGATGGCTATGAATTTAAGCTAGAAGATTTAAGTGCATATCGAGAACGCAGCTTCGTTGGTCAATACGATGAGACCAGTCGAAACTTTATTTCACGGCTCATGGAATCAGCCGGTCTGTATTATTTCTTTGATCACGGTCAGGGTGATCGTTTTCAAGAAAAGCTGATGATCGTCGACTACAAAGAAGCGCACCCTGAGCAAGTACTTAAACTAAGTTATTGCGATCCAGAGGATTTGCAAACAGAATTTCAAGACAAAAATATTGTGTCCTTTCTGCGTACGCAACGCAGGCTGCCTGAGTCTGCAATGATCAAGGATTTCAATTACCGCAAAGCCAGTCAGGGCGTGATTGAGGCGACTGAACCAGTCTCTGATAAAGGTTCTGGTCTGATGATGTTTTACGGAAATAATTTGCGCACTGCAGCTGAGGTCAGTGCGCTGGCAAAAATACGGGCTCAAGAGCTACGCTGTCACGGCACTATTTTTTCTGGCGATGCAACAGCTGTTGGAGTGCGCAGCGGTCACTTTATAGAGCTCACCGAACACTATCGGGGTAGCTTCAATGCCCAGTACTTGGTCACTGAAGTTCACCATCAGGGCTCGCAAGAACAACTCCTGTTTAAAGATACGACCAACCGGATTCAAGGTAAAAAAGAGCGCTTGAATTATGGCACCAATTATCAATGCAGTTTTAAGGCGATTCCAAGAGATGTTCAATACCGTGCGCAGCGTCTCACCCCTAAGCCCGTCATCGCGGGCGTCATTAGCGCTGTGATTGACGCTGAAGGGTCTGGTCAATTTGCTGAGATGGACGAGTTTGGGCAGTACAAAGTCCAGTTTTTGATGGATCGAAATAAGAAAAACCCAAACAAGGGTTCAGCGCGTTTGCGTATGGCAAGCCCTTCAGCGGGCAACAAGAGTGGGATGCATTTTCCTCTGCTTAAAGGCACTGAAGTGCTGGTTGCCTTTATGGGTGGCGATCCCGACCGTCCAGTCATTCTGGGTGCCGTACCTGATTCTGAAAACTACAGTGTGGTCACAGACAAGAATCATTTTTACTCTCAGATGGTGACCCCAAGTGGAAATCGACTGATGTTCAGTGATAAAGCTGGCGCAGCTGGGTACGAAATGCATATACCTGGCGTTTTAAGTTGTGGCGCCAATGGTGGAAAAGGAACGAGCTGAGTATTCAGCAGCTTGCTTAATTAGGTGTGCTCATAAAAGATTAGCGGAGTATTTCAATGCCAACAAATATTTGGGACATCTACTTCGGTAATTCAAGAAAATTTACCGTCGGCACAGATACAGCTTTTGCACTTGGGATTAGCCGTTCGTTCAAAAGCTCTTTAAGTAATGAGGTAAAGCTTAATGCCGGTATAGACATCAAGGGCGGCCTCACTGCAGGAATGAAGTTGGGGCGTGAAATTGAGTTTAATTTTGGAAAACTGCAGACTGACAAATACGAAATATCTTGGCAGGGTCCGCACGATAAGGAAGGGAAATTCGGTAAATCAAACTTTTATAATGAAAAGCAATTTAGAGCCACTGCTGGTGAGTTGGGTGCTGCGACGCCGTTAAACGTTGCTAGAAACATTTTGACAACGAAGCTTAAGTTTGCCGTTGGGGCAGGTATGTGTTTCCAGCTCGCTGCTACCATCCTCGCGTCTACGGCTGCGTTCTATGCTACTCGAGAAAAGGTCGAGGATAGGCATGGCTTTGATAAGGATATTCAGTACGATGATAAAAGTGTTTATGCTGGCTCCATGTATGAAGCCATGATCGACGGATTTTCTTTGATCGCTGCGGTTTTGTCTTGGCTCTTGGCAGCGCACTTGGATAAACAAAAGAGAGATAAACCGATCCGTGATAAGTTTTTCCTTAATATGGATAAGGATGTGGGAATTCTGTTTGGAGCGCACAATCCTGTGTCAATTCTTGGAATGAACGCGGAAAATGGGCCAGGCGCTTGGCACGACTTAAGCACTGACCAAATCTCTTTTGGTTTGCACGCCAACATGAAGTTTAATCCAGCGCAGACGCTGCCCGCAGGACCAGATGCAACTCTTTGGTCGCAACAAAGCATGAAATCAAATGGGATGATGATTTCTAAAGATAGTTTGACTATTTTGGCCGGACATCCCGGAGCTAAGAAGATTAAGAACTTAGCCAAAGATTTTATGGTGGACATCGGCAACGATCTTGACGGCTCGTATATCAGACGCATACATATTAATGCTGCGAGGTCTTTGTTCGCTAGACCAGGTTCCCAGGCCTTAGGTTTAGTGCTAAAAGATAATGACGTCACGCTCGGGGTTACCTCTGCGATTGACCTAAACATGACAAACAGCGTTGTCAAGCTTAGGAAGGGCAACAATTTCTTGCAATTTGAGAACGACGTGGCGGAGTTGAGCGCCACATCTGTCAACATAAACGGTAATGTCAACATTAATGGTGCTAATTTCAGCGTGACGCCCGCTTCTGTAAAAATAGGTGATATGGTTTGTTTACTTGTACCTGACGCGCAGGCCCTTGGACAGCAGGCGCAGGCCTTTGCTGACATTCTTGCTCAGACAGCTAAAGTCCAGGCTGACATTGCCAGCGAGCAGGCTGCCCAAAAACTTGGTGAAGTGGCGGAAAGGCTGACGAGGTCTTTGGACGAGGCGAAACGAGAGTCCGCGGAATTGAAAGGAAAACTAGAGGAAATGGAGCGAATGATTAACCAAGCAGTATATATTGCCTGAACATGACGTAAACCCCACTGTTTGCCTTTCATCTTGAAGCTAATTCATCCCCCATGCGCAGAGGTCGTAAAAAGAATAATCTCTTTGTCGACCAATCGTCACGCCTTGTCCTATGGTTTGATATTGCCGTTTACTTTGCACGAGCGAGGTCCGACTATTCCTTCAGATTTTTCGCCGGTCTGGCCCTGGGTAATTGCCAGTATGGGGGAGGATTGCATTTTTGACGAAGCCTGGCCGAAAGCAAGAGCCGAGTTCTTAGCTTACGGGGCCGGATACATGCGGGATAACCAAGCCCAACCGCTCTCCGTTCGACTTTCAGTTGGAACGCATACCAAGGTTTTAGCCGTATTTGGCGATAGACGCTTCAAGCGGGTAGGTACTTATCCAACACCTGAGCCGTTTGCGCGTATGCCCGTGATTCCTCAAACGGCCTTTGGTGGACCCTCGTTTTCTTTAAATCCTCTTGGTAAAGGAGCGGAGCCTCAAGCGTTATCTGACCCTGCTTTATCAGAGGTTTCGATGCCCAACATTGAACTACCAACCGAATTGATGATTGCAAAGGGAGACCGAGTGACACCAGCTGGTTTTTGGTCTTATCCACCTTATTGGCCGCAACGCACAAAACATCTGGGGTCTTTTGACGATGTATGGCAAAAAAATCGTTGGCCTCATTTGCCCTCGGCCACATCGAGTGATTTTTATCAGACCGCGCCGGCCGATCAGCAATTGAATGGCTTTTTTCAAGGTGATGAGGCAGTTGAAATTTACAACATGCATCCGCAATTTGAGCTTATTCATACACAATTGCCTGGCACCCGAGCACGAGTGTTTGTAGCTTGTCAAACTGATAACTCTAAGCCGAGCTTTCGCGAGGTCGTTGTGCACACAGAGACTGTTTGGCTGTTTCCTGATCAGCTGTCTGGGCTCTTACTCTTTCGGGCCGTTATTGATTTAGACAGTGAAGACGCAGATGACATTGACTGCATTTATGCTGATTTTGAAAAACAAACCGATGTACCCGGGACCTTCGATCAGCATCACAAGAATTATTGTGCAAGAGTTGGACGTCCTTCCGTAATCTAATTTCAGTTTCTTAATATCAAACGTTTAAGAGATCAGCCATGGCAATAGAACTTAATAATTTTGCGCAAGCAAGTGAGTTGCTTCAGAAAAGTATCGCGCAAGTGAAGCAATCCATGGCAAGCCTCGGCGTAACAGAAGCCGATTTACTCAAAGCGTTGAATTCAAGACCCGACACCAAGGACGTAGTTCCAACCATTTTAGCCGAAGGCGGTCTTGACGGTTTTTTTGCTAAATCCAGCGAAGCCCTGGCTAACGTAGAAGCTGAGCAGAAGGAGCTGCTAAAGTTTGATCTCTCCACTTTAAAACCACCCGAAATGCCCGTTATGCCGGCGCCCGTGCCTGGTCAAGTTGCTGAACCGGGCACGGTATACACGCGTGAATGGGTCATTGAGCACCATGCAGCGAAAGGCTCTTTTGCTGAGTTGGATTTAAATGGTCTTGACCTGTCACTGCTCGATTTATCGGACGCTGACTTTTCTCAGGCAAATCTTGCCAACGTTAGTTTTAAAGCGGCTCGTCTTGATCGCTGTATCTTTGATGGTGCTTTGCTTACGGCAGGTGTCTTTGATGAAGCATCACTGATCGAGGCGAGCGTGCAGAAGGCCAGTGCGGCAAAAGCCAGTTTTCAGCTTGCCGCCTTGCAAACAGCGACGCTCAGCGGCACTGATTTCACCAGCGCATATTTCGATAAGGCGACTTTGCTTGACGTGACCGCCAAGGCTTGCCTCTTCAGTGGCGCCAGTTTGATGGCTGCCAATTTGAACAAAGCTGTCATGGATCAGTCGCAATTTGACGGCGCCCAGTTGGCGGACTCTACGTTTACGCAAGCACGGCTGACGGGGGTTAATTTCAATAGCGCAAACCTTGAGCGTGTAGACGGGACGTCCTCTCTCTGTAAAGCAGTCGATTTTTCTGGGACGACTGCAGCGGGCGCCAAGTTCGGTGATGCGGACTTATCTGGTAGCCAGGCAAACAGCAAAACATCTTTTGCTGGCGCCTTTCTTGCTCGGGCTGATCTGTCTCAGGTCAAGTGGGATAAGACAGTATTGGACGGCGCCACGATGGATCGGGCCCTACTTGAAAACGCTGACCTCACTGGTTGCAGTTTAATCAAAGTCCAGATGATTAACGCTATCGCAAAAAAGGCATGTTTTGATAAGGTCAACCTTGAGCAGGCTGATTTGCGGGGTGTAAATTTCTTTGAAGGTTCGATGCGTAAAGCTAAACTGAATGGTGCTTTGTTAGAAGTTGGTAACTATTACGGGGTAGATTTCATTGACGCCGCGATTGAGGGGGCGAGCTTTCGGGAGTCAATACTTGACAAGACCATCTTAGCCTCTCGTAAGCTTTAAATGACTCGGGCTGCCATGACCACGCACCTTTCTGAGATATTGAGTCAAGATGTCATTGAGCAGTGTTCACTGTCTGGGCACACGCTTGCCGATTTGACACTCAGTCGGAAAGTGTTCAGGCAAGTAGATCTAAGCAGGGCGGATTTAAGTGGTGCAA
>Ga0222712_10003737_pt1 | contig 16360 bp, 14 predicted proteins | sample C33_657DmetaG_FD_165043 | JGI IMG/M metagenome (GOLD analysis project Ga0222712, IMG submission 165043) | Estuarine water microbial communities from San Francisco Bay, California, United States - C33_657D | ecosystem: Environmental > Aquatic > Marine > Unclassified | place: USA: California...
TTTTAAACAAAAATCCCGGCTGGTGGGCCGGGACTGTATATTTAGTTATTTTCTTTACGCTTTTACAAATACAACCCGGCTACTTTGGTTAAAGTAGAAATAAAAGAAACAGTAAAACCAATTGTTAATATTTGCTTTCATCGGAGAACAAAGATAGGCTATTGTAGGCTATTAGTCAAAAATGTTTCCATTTTTAGCTCTAAAAACTAACGGATATTCGTTTTTAAGGTTTAATGGTTCTCACAAAAAAAGCCCCTGGTCGAAACCAAGGGCTCAGAAATTTTGCTTACCGATCTAAAAAGTTGCCTTAATGAATAATTTAACCTTCTAGCTGGAAGCTAATAATTTATTTTGCTTTTGCAGTAGTATCCATTGCAGCAGCAGCTGTATCAACTGTAGTTGCAGCAGCTGTATCAACAGTTGCAGCAGCAGCTGTATCAGTTTTAGCTTCAGTTGAAGCACCACCACATGCAGCTAATGCCGCGATAGCGAAGATTGCGATTACTTTTTTCATTTGGGTTTGTTTTTATTAATTAATTAATACTCTTAATACCCCCATTTAGAAAAGGTAACCCCCTGAACCCTGAAAAAATTAAAAAAGACCCCTTTTTGGGTTACTTTTGCTCAACTTAAGTATTAATCTCTTGAAAGCTGAACTGAACGAACAAGCCCTTTTAAAAGGACTAGCTGATAATGACTCCAAGGCGGTGGAAACCCTCTATAAAAGTCATTTCAGTTCCATTCAGCACTTTGTTCTAAACAACAATGGCTCTTTCGATGACGCAAGGGATGTATTTCAGGAAGCAATGATTACTTTATACGAAAAAGTGCAAACCGATTCATTTGTGCTTTCCTGTCAAATCAAAACCTATCTTTTCTCTATTTGCAAGCATTTGTGGTTAAAACGCTTACATCAATTAGGAAAATATAGCGGTCCTTTAAGTAGTCAAGAAGAAACCGTTTCCATAGAACAAGATATGAGGGAGTATGATAAGAAAGAAGCTTCTTTTGAAATTATGCATAGGGCCTTACATAGTTTAGGAGAACCTTGTAAAAGTTTATTAGAAGGTTATTATTTGAATAAAAAAGGAATGCAGGAATTGGCTGCCGATTTTGGATACACGAACGCCGACAATGCGAAGAATCAGAAATACAAATGTTTAATGCGTCTAAAGAAATTATTTTTTGCGCAGTATAATATAGGAGAATAAAGATTGAGTAGAGCGGTAATAATTATTGAAGAGAAAAGAGAAAAGAAAAAAAAGAGTAAAGAGAAAAGAGTAAAGAGAAAACGCAAAATGGAAGACAAAGAATTATTAGAAACAATTGAAAACTACTTGACAGGCGCCATGTCTGTTCAAGAAAGGAATCAATTTGAGACCCTTAGAAAAAGCACCCCTGAAATAGATCAGATGGTGGTGGAGCATAAATTATTCTTGGACCATATGCAGTCTTATGCAAATAGACGCAGCTTTGCAAAACTAACTAGCCAAACATTTAATAAATTATTAGCTGCAGGCGAATGGATGACCGACGATAGCATTAGCACTAAAACTAAAGTGATACAACTTTGGAATAAATACAAAAGAGTTACTGCCATTGCCGCTTCTGTGGGAGGTTTTATCGCATTAAGTACTACGATATTAGTAATGTCTTTATCACCCAGCTTAAATGGTAATCAATTATTACAATTAAGCAATGACATTGAAGTGATTAAGAAAAACCAACAAGTACAAGGGCATTTAATTAATGAGGTAAAGTCTAAGGTTCCAGAAAATGCAAAATTCATAAGTGGTGGTTCAGGATTTTTAATTGACACTAAGGGTTTCATCATAACCAATACACATGTACTTAAAGGGAATGGGGCCATTGTTATTAATAGTAAGGGAGAAGAATTGAATGCCGATATTATTTACAGCGATTTAAATTCAGACCTAGCCTTACTTAAAATTAATGATGAAGATTTTAAAGCACCGAAAAATTTACCCTTTGTGATTCGCAAAAAGATGACCGATTTGGGAGAAGAAATTTTTACTTTAGGTTACCCTAGAAATGATAATGACATTGTGTATGGCAAAGGATACCTAAGTGCGCAAACAGGATACAATGGAGACAGTAATTCTTATCAAATTCAAATAAGTGCGAACCCAGGTTCTTCTGGAGCCCCTTTATTTAATGATAAAGGAGAGATTATTGGTATTATTAATACAAGACAAAAACAAGCTGAAGGCGTAGCCTTTGCAGTGAAGGCGAATAAAATATTTGACTTAATAGCATCGGTGAACGAAAAAGAAAATAAGAAGTCAGACAAAATTAAATTGTCTAAAAATAATACAGCTAATTTAAGCAATAGAAAAAGTCAGCTAAGTAATTTAAAAAATTACATCTACAGTATTAGGTCTTATAACTAAAATAGTCCTACCACAAATTAGAAGGGTACACTTTACTTTCTACTAGTGCATTAATACTTTGTTTCACACCAGGAGCATCTTCTTTGTAAGTAACCCCAAACCATTTTGCATTGGTTGGAATAACCTTTACTTTTCCTAGGCCTAATTCATGGAACCTGCCGGCTACATAAGGTATATAAAATTCAGATTTTAATTCTTGGCCCTTGGCTTTTAAAAATAAGTCAAACTCATGTTCACATAAGTCAATGAAAGTAGGCCCGAAGCACATAAAATTCATACTTACTCTTGTATCTTCTTGCAAAGAAGTTTCTACTCCATTTTCTTCAAATACAATTTGACCATCTGCTCTACGATAAATAGTAGTGCGTTCATTAATTTGCTTTAAATAGCCTTCTGCATCTATAGAACAAACTCCTCTACTCACCGTTCCATTTTCACTTAATGTATTAGATAATTCATAACCCAATATGCAATTGGTTTTCTCATTACACTCTTTTGTTAAAAAAGTATAGGCTTGCTCAAAAGCCTCTTTGCCATAATAATCATCGGCATTAATAACAGCAAAAGCTTCTTTCACCACTTCCTTACAACATAATAAAGCGTGTGCAGTACCCCAAGGTTTCACCCTATCTGCAGCTACTATATAGCCTTCTGTGTATTTATCTAGAGATTGAAATACATATTCAATTTCAATTTTCCCTTTCAACTTAGGTTCAATTGCATTTTTAAAGGCTTCAGCAAAATCGGCACGGATAATAAAAACCACTTTATTAAAGCCTGCGCGAATGGCATCATAAATAGAATATTCCATGATGGTTTCCCCAGCAGGACCAAAGCCCTCGGTTTGCTTCATACTACCATACCTACTTGCCATCCCTGCTGCCAAAATCACTAATGTAGCTGCCATATATTTTCAATTAATTTGAATCTAATTTAATCCTAATTTTAGGATATCCTAGTACTGAATATTGATGATAAATCAGTGTGTAAAAATAACTGATTTCCCTTAAATAAAAAAACATTGAAACCTAGCATTACAATAGATCCCATAACCATTGATCCTATAACCATTGATCCCATTGCTAGCTTTAGTAGTTCAACTATTGAATCTAGTATTTTAAGATTAGATAAACTGCACCCTATTGTAAGTGGCAATAAATGGTTTAAGTTAAGATACTATATTGAAGATGCTATAGCGCATAATGCTTCTACCATTGCAAGTTTTGGAGGTCCTTATTCTAATCACTTGGTAGCATTAGCCTATGCAGCCAAAGAAAAAAACATAAAAAGTATTGGCTATGTAAGAGCCACACAGGAAGATGCCATAACGCCAAGTTTACAAGAAGCGCTTGGCTATGGAATGCAATTAGAGTTTATAGGAAGAACTCATTTTCAAGCAATAAAAAATGATTTATTAAAAAAGAATAATAATGGCAATAATGAACAAAGCGGCGTATACTATATTGACGAAGGAGGCTATGGTGAATTAGGCGCTAAGGGAGCGGCTACCATTTTAAATGAACATTGTAAAAACTATAACACAATTATTGCAGCGGTGGGCACAGGCACAATGCTGGCTGGTTTAATTCAGGCAGCTGCAGCTCATCAAAATGTAATGGGTATTCCTATTTTAAAAAATGAAGCAAGCATTGAAGCAGAAATTAAAACATTATTAATAGATAATACTAAGCCATTCAGATTAATTCACGGATTTCACCAAGACGGTTATGCTAAAACAAACCCAACACTCATCGCTTTCATGAACCAACTTTGGGAAACTGAAAAAATTCCTAGCGATATTGTGTATACAGGTAAACTATTATACGCAGTAGATAATTTATTGAAAGAAAATTATTTCAAAGCAGGAAGTAAAATACTCGTAATACATAGTGGAGGATTGCAAGGCAATAGATCCTTGCCCTCAGGAACCTTGCTTTATTAAACTAGCTCGCTTTATAAAATCAATTCTCTTCAATTAAACTAGCTCGCAATCGAATACTAATTGAAAATGTTTTTTTATTTTCTCTTTCACTTCTTCGTAATTTACTTTATGTCCTAATTCTTTTTCTAAAGAGGTAACCGTTTTACCTTGGATACCACAGGGCACTATAAATTCAAAATGAGATAAATCGGTATTTACATTTAAGGCGAATCCATGCATGGTAATCCACCTGCTACATTTAATTCCCATGGCACAAATTTTTCTTGCCATAAAAGGGTCCTCAGGCTCTAACCAAACGCCCGTTTCTCCTGCACTTCTTTCTCCCTTTAATCCATATTCTGCTATTACATCAATAATAACTTGTTCAAGGCTTCTTAAATACCAACCTAAATCGGTTTTGAATTTATCTAAATCTAAAATGGGATAGCCTACAATTTGTTGCAAACCATGGTAAGTAACATCTCCTCCTCTATTAATATGAAAAAACTCAATCCCTAATTTTTCTAGCTGCTCTTCCGACACTAAAATATGCTCTCTTTTACCACTTTTGCCTAATGTAAATACGGGATTATGCTCCACCATTAATAATCTATGTTCTGTTTGGGTAGTTTTTACATCCTGCTCATTTTGCCTAGCTGCCCATTTGATTTGCGTATTTTTCAGCAGCAACCCCTCCTGGTAATCCCAGCTGGGCTGATAGGAACGAATGCCCATATCCTCGAAAAAAACTTTTTGACGCATAAAGCAAAGTTACAAACTAAGCAGCAATATCCTACTTTTGCATCATGTCTGAAGAATTAGAACCCATCGCCGAAGAAAATAGTGAGTCCCTTTATGAAAGAGTTGCCTTTACAGTAGATAAAGGACAAGCCCCCATGCGCATTGATAAATGGGTGCAAGCAAGAATTGAAGGCATTACCAGAAATAAATTACAAAATGGCATTGATGGTGGTTTTTTAACCGTGAATGGTAAGGTGGTCAAAAGCAATTATAAAACAAGACCAGGTGACGAAGTAGTCTACTTAAGTTATATCAACCCTGAATATACCGACCTCAAACCAGAGGCCATGAACTTAGATATTGTGTATGAAGACGAGGCCGTGATGGTTATTAATAAACCTTCTAATATGGTGGTACATCCAGGTATTGGAAATTATACAGGTACTTTACTCAATGGTGTAGCACATCATTTACTTTCACAAAATCCCGATTTAAACGAAGAAGTACTTCCGCGTTTTGGACTAGTACACCGAATAGATAAAAACACAACTGGTTTAATTGTACTTGCTAAAACACCAGAAGCCGCCTCTCATTTAGCCAAGCAGTTTTTTAATCATACAGTGGAAAGAAAATATGTGGCCCTTGTTTGGGGAGATATGGAACAAGAGGAAGGAACTATTGTGGCGAATATTGCACGCCATAAATCGAATAGAAAAATGTTTGATGCCTACCCCGATGAAGAAATTGGCAAGCATGCCATTACCCATTATAAAGTAATAGAGCGTTATAATTATGTCACGCTTGTATCATGTATATTGGAAACAGGTAGAACGCATCAGATTAGAGTGCATATGAAACATATTGGCCATACCCTTTTCAACGATTTTGAATATGGTGGCGATAGAATTTTAAAAGGCACTATTTATACTAAGTATAAGCAGTTTGTAGATAATTGTTTTGAGGCCTGCCCTAGATGCGCCTTGCATGCACAAACCTTAGGCTTTATACATCCCACTACAGAAAAACAAATTAGCTTTGATAGTCCACTGCCTTCCGATATGCAAGCAGTGATTGAAAAATGGAAATACTATAAAGCCTCTGCGAACCAATAATTTTAGATGCAGCCTATAGGAATTATCCATTCTTGTTTATTAACAAATAAAAATTAAATAGAATAAAAAAAGGCGCTTCCATTTCTGGAGCGCCTTTTTTATAATCAACCTTAAAAAGTATAATTACTTTCTTATTTTTTATTTTGTGCATTTTGCATTGGTGACAATCCCATTGATTGACCACGTCCAAAAGCTCTGGCTTTAAATAAGCTAAACTTAGAAGGCTCTGCTACATTAGGCCAGCTATTATTCGTTTCATCAATATCGGCTGTTTCACGCATAGGATCTAATTTAATAGACACTGCTTTTTTATTGGTTAAATAAACTTTAGTGACTTTGTTTTCATTATGTCTCCAAATTTGTGCAGAAATTTTATTTACTTCTTTAGTTCCATCTTCAAAAGTAAATTCTACTATAATGGGCATCACCAATCCACCTTTGTTTAAAAAACTAATTTCATATAAATGCACATTTGCATATTTTGCTTTTTCAGCATCCGTCATGGCTTCAGGTACAGGAAAATTGGGTGCAGGTAGTTTAGTCACTGAATCGTATGGTTCAAGGCCTCTATCATATCTCCAATAAAAATCACGCAAACTTGTATCTGCATCTACTAAAAACACAATTGATTTGTCGTTTCTATTTCTAAGTTTAGAAATATCTTCAAAATCATTTAACAAAGGTTTGTCTAATCCTCTTGGTCCACCGCCGCCATACATCATACCACCGCGTCTTCCACCCATGCCACCGCCTTGTGCTGTTGCACTTGCATCATAGACTGCATGCTTAACTGTATCAATGGCAATATCTACTGGATCAATACCATAAAACCATCCTCTCCAGAACCAGTCTAAGTCTTCAGCACTTGCATCTTCCATGGTTCTAAATAAGTCGGCAGGGGTTGGATGTTTGAATGCCCAACGTCTAGCATACTCTTTAAATGAATAGTCAAACAATTCACGACCCATAATTGTTTCTCTTAAAATATTTAAAGCAGTACCTGGTTTTGCATAAGCATTCGGACCAAACTGAATAATATTTTCACTATTAGTCATAATAGGCTCTAATTGATCCTTAGGTAATTTCATATAATCAGCAATAGTCCAGGCTGGCCCACGACGTGTAGGAAATTTATTATCATATAATTCTTCCGTTAAATACTCAACGAAAGTATTTAAACCTTCATCCATCCATGACCATTGACGCTCATCACTATTCACAATCATTGGGAAAAAGTTATGCCCCACTTCATGAATGATTACACCCAACATGCCATTTTTAGTAGCCTCTGTATAAGAGCCATCTTTTTCAGTACGACCATAGTTAAAACAGATCATTGGATATTCCATACCATTTGAAGCTTCAATACTTTGCGCCACAGGATATGGATAAGGAATACTAAACTTTGAATAAGATTTAATGGTATGGGCCACAGCCTTGGTAGAAAACTTACGGTATAAACCATAAGCCTCTTTACCATAACCACTCATACACATTACTTTTTTGCCTTCTACATTGGCAGCCATCGCATCCCAAATAAATTTACGACTAGAACCAAATGCAAAGTCACGCACATTCTGTGCAGTAAACACCCAAGTCTTTTGAGTAGTGGCTTTATTTTTTTCAGCATTTTTTGCTTCTTCTAAAGTAACAACTTCTACTGGCTCTTTAGAAGTCTGTGCTTTATTCCATCTGGCTAACTGAGCAGCAGAAAGTACTGCTGGATAATTTTGACCTTCCCCAGTTGCAAGTACTACGTGGTCACTAGGAACTGTAATGGCCACTTTATAATTACCAAATGTTAAAGCAAATTCTCCTCTATTGGTAAACTGATGATTTTGCCAACCTTGAAAATCGGAGTACACACATAAACGAGGATACCACTGTGCCATGGTAAATAAGTAGTTACCGTCTTCTGGAAAATACTCATACCCGCCTCTACCCGCTAATGTTAAACGGTCGGTAATTTTATAATTCCAATTAATTTTAAATGCAAATTTTTGACCAGGCTTTAATGCAGTAGGTAATTCCACACGCATCATTGTTTTGTTCACTGTATATTTCAGTGGAGCACCCAAGATGTCTGTAATTTTTTCAATATTATCTCCTAGTCCATTATCTTTTTTCTCATCTATCATAGCGTCGATAGTAGAAGTAGTCATACCTCTGCCTAAATTATTGCTAGTGGCATAGCCGGCATTGTTCACTGTGCTATGTTGGTTCTCGTCTAACTGTAACCATAAATAAGTTAAAACATCGGGAGAGTTATTATAATAAGTGATTGTTTCAGCACCTGTTAAAAGCAATTTACTTTCATCTAAGGTTGCTTTAATATCATAGTCCACTCTTTGTTGCCAATATTTAGGACCCGGTGCACCACTCGCCGTTCTATACTCGTTAGCAGTAGGCAAGATGGTTCCCAACTGCTCAAATTTGTTTCCGTGATTTGATGTTGGATTGTTTCGAATGTCTTGTGCTATTAAAACAGAACAAGTACTTAAGAAAAACAAACTGATGTAAATAAACTTTTTCATTGTTAAAATTTTACCATTATAAAAAAGAAGCGATTCTATCAACCACCATATTCAAAGCCAAAATAATTGCAATGACAGAACCTGCCTGAACATATCTTTTTCTATCAACTTTGAATAGGTCTACGAATATAAATGAAATAATTAAAATTATGCCTACAATGAGTAACTGCCCTAACTCCAGGCCTAGGTTAAAGGAAAATAAAGGGCCCAGTATAGACTCCTCCTTGCCTAATAACATTTTTAGGTAATTACTAAAACCAAGCCCATGGATAAGCCCAAAAAACAAGGCTAAATAGTAAATAACCGGATATTTTGAAGGGGTTTTGGAACTGCTTATTGTAAAGTTAGCAAGCGCTGTAATTAGTATAGTGATGGGTATGAGCAGCTCAATTAAGGCCACGGGAAAACTTATCCAGTTCAAAGTACTTAAGGCCAGCGTCATGGAATGTCCAATGGTAAAAGCCGTAACTAATATTAGTATTTTTTGCCATTTATTCCAGCTATATCTAATCATTAAAGCTAAAATGAATAATATATGATCTGAGCCATTAATATCAATGATATGCTTATACCCTAAATGTAAATAAATTAGCATTTCATTCATATTGATTAATTTTAGGATCTTAAATTAACAAAGACTGCTCTAAGTAACAAATAATTCATTATGACATTCATTGGCATCAAACCACTCGCCACTTTATTTATTGCATTGATGCACCCTTTCTTTATATCCGTGATTGACATCAATCATAACGAGAAAGAGGCAGCCCTTGAAATAAGCGTGCGTACTTTTACAGACGATCTTGAAAAAATGGTGAATCAAGAAAATCATAGCGCCATTGATTTTAATAATCCTGCACAAAAAGAAAAATCAGATCAACTTATTAAAGCCTATCTCACCAAAAAATTATCCCTAGTGGCTGGTGGAACAAAATGCAATTTGGAATATGTAGGATATGAAATTCAAAAAGAAAGTACTTGGACTTATTTTGAAGTAAAAAATATTAAGGAATTAAAACAGCTAAATGTAGTTTGTGATATTTTAGCAGGCATTAGCCCGGAGCAAATTAATATTATACATGTTAAAACAAAAGGGCAAAGAAAAAGCTATGAATTAGCGCTTCCAAAAAATACGACTCAATTTAATTTCTAGACATCCACTTCGAATAAACAATGGCACCTATATAGCCCATTACAAGTCCAATAAGCGTTCCTGCCAATATGTCTAAGGGATAATGTACGCCCACATAAATTTGCGCATAGGAAATAATACCTGCCCATACAAAAAACAAATAGGTATACTTTTTAAACAAGGGTTGTAAGCTCATAAACAAGAACATAGCCAAACTAAAATGATTAGCTGCATGAGAGGAAGTAAAACTGAAACTACTAGGACAAGCAGGAATTAATAACTTTACTTGCGAAAGTATGGCCGGATCGTTGCAGGGTCTTAAACGATGCACAAAGGGTTTGAAAATAAAACTACTTACTTGATCGCTCAGCGCAACAGTAATTGCTACTGTAAGAAGCCATTTCCAAGCCTTCCAACCCCATTTATAGAATAGATAACCTACGAGTGCTATATAAAAGGGGAACCAGTGCTCAGAAGTACGCATCCATGGCATCAATGAATCGAAGAAAGTGTTGGTCCATTGACCATTGATTAGCTTAAATAGGCCTTGATCTGCCTGCTCTAAAGTTGCCCCAATGTCTAGTATCATGCCATAAAGATACAAGGAAGTGCAAAAATTTAAAGTAAATTTGCCGAACCAATTTATAAAGTAAAAAAGAGCAGCTATGTCACTTATTAAGAGTATTTCAGGATTTAGGGGCACTATTGGGGGTAAACCCAATGATAACCTTACTCCTATAGACATTGTTAAGTTTGCCTCTGCCTATGGCAGCTGGCTTCTCCATAAAGGCCCTGGCAAGAAAAAAGTAGTAGTGGGCAGAGATGGCAGAATTAGCGGAGAAATGGTAGAAGTATTGGTAGAACAAAGCCTGTTGGCATTAGGCATTGATGTAATTCATTTGGGTTTAAGCACCACGCCTACTGTTGAAATGGCCGTAGTTTTTGAAAAAGCAGATGGTGGTATAATTCTTACAGCTAGTCATAACCCCAAACAGTGGAACGCTTTAAAACTATTAAATGAAAAAGGAGAATTTGTAAGTGGTGAGGAAGGGAAAACCATTCTAACATTAGCTGCTAACGAAGATTTTAATTATGCAAGCATAGATGATTTAGGAAAAATAATAGCAGGCAACAATAGTCTCGAAAAACATATTGAAGCCATTGTGAACTACCCATTAGTAGATGTGAATGCTATTAAAGCAGCAAATTTTTCTGTGGTGGTAGATGCTATTAATAGCTCTGGCGCTTTTACAGTACCTGCCTTATTAAAAGCCATTGGTGTAAATGATATTACCGTTTTAAATGGGGACATGCATGGAAACTTTGCGCACAACCCAGAACCTTTGAAAGAACACCTTACTGAACTTTGTGGTACAGTCGTTTCAAAAAAAGCGAGTTTGGGAATAGCCGTAGACCCCGATGTAGACCGCTTATGTTTTGTAAGTGAAAACGGAGAATTATTTGGAGAAGAGTATACACTAGTAGCTGTTGCCGATTATATTTTACAAAATAAAAAAGGGGCCACTGTTAGTAATTTATCTTCTACCCGTGCTTTAAGAGATGTGACTGAAAAACATGGTTGTAGTTATTTCGCTAGTGCTGTGGGAGAAGTGAATGTGGTGAATAAAATGAAAAGCGAAAAAGCAGTGATTGGCGGAGAAGGCAATGGTGGCATTATAGTACCCGATTTACATTATGGAAGAGACGCTCTTATTGGCATTGCTTTATTTTTAACGCATTTAGCAAAAACTAAAATGAGCGCTTCATTATTAAGAGCCAGTTATCCTGCTTATTTTATGAGCAAGAAAAAAATGGATATTGACGCATCTTTATCGCTTTATACAATATTTGATGTACTAGCTACCAAATATGCAGCCTTCCCAATTAATAAAGAAGATGGTTTTAAAATAGACTTTGAAAACGAATGGGTGCATCTTAGGTCTAGTAATACAGAGCCTATTATTCGTATTTATACAGAAGCCCCTTCACAGGCTGCTGCCGATAAATTAGCGGACGAGATTATTTCAATTATAGCCACAATTAACTAACTTAGAAAAAGTTTAGACTCTACATTATAGACTAGTTATATATAGATACATGGAAAGAATTTATTTTGATAATGCAGCTACTACTTCACTAGACCCCTTGGTCTTAGAAGCCATGATGCCTTATATGACCGAAAAATTTGGCAACCCCTCTTCTATTTATAGTTATGGGCGTGAAACTAGAATGGCTATTGAGCAAGCAAGAAAACAAGTTGCTAAAATTTTAGGCGCTCGTCCTGCAGAAATATTCTTTACTAGTGGAGGCACAGAAAGTAGCAATACTATTTTACATGCAGCCATGGAAAATTTGGAATGCACACACATTATTAGCTCTCCTATTGAACACCATGCCACTTTACATACCGTAAGCCATTTAGCTAAAAAATATAATGCCAAGCTTAGCCTAGTAAACATTCTTCCCAATGGACATATCGATACCATCCATTTAGAAGAGCTACTTGCCGCTTCGAATGAAAAAACTATTGTGAGCATTATGCATGCCAACAATGAAATTGGCAATATGATTGACCTAACGGAGATAGGTGGTATTTGTAAAAAGTATAATGCTTATTTCCATAGCGATACCGTTCAAACCGTTGGCCATTTCCCTTTTGATTTAGCCAACACGCCTGTCGATTTTATTACAGGCGCTGGACATAAATTTCATGGACCTAAGGGAGTAGGTATCTTATACATTAGTGAAAATATAAAGATTAACCCTTTATTACATGGCGGTGCACAGGAAAGAAATATGCGCGCTGGTACTGAAAATTTATATGGCATTGTAGGATTAGCCAAGGCTTTAGAAATGGCTACTGAAAATTTTGAAAAAGACAGTACTACTATTGCTGGTTTAAAAAAATACATGCACGATGAACTAGTGAATAAAGTACCTGGGGTGAGTTTCAATGGCGACCCTTTTGGCAAAAGCCTTTACACTACCTTAAGCGTTAATTTTCCTAAGTCGGAAAGAACAGAAATGATCTTATTAAATTTAGACATTCAAAATATATGTGCTAGTGGAGGCAGTGCCTGTTCTAGTGGTGCCCAAACAGGATCTCATGTTATTCATGCTCTGCATAAAGGAAGCAATGACGTAACTGTTCGTTTCTCTTTCTGTAAACACAATACAAAGGCCGAAATTGATAAAGTGGTAGCTACCCTATTAACTATCTTATAAATTAATTTTAGAATTACTCCATAAAAAAAGGTCCTCCATTTTATCGGAGGACTTTTTTTATTATTAGGCTTTAGTAATATTTAAAATTACTACTGTTTTGTACTATTTTTTAGCTGCAAAGTCTTGACCCATTTTTTCAATTGCTGCTATTAGCTGATAAGTTGTTAAGGCGTCTTGTACAAAAACCATTTGCTTATTGCTTAAGCTATTAGGTTTACTTTGATAAGCATTCTCCAGATTTTGCATATACTGATCTTCAGACATTGGATCACCCAAGGATTTATAATAAGCAATCTCTTGATGTAGGTCTTTCAATACAGAGCTAGATACTTTTTTGGCAACATTCATTTCGCCTGCAGCATAACAAGATTGTAAGAATATATAAGAGAAATAGTTATGCTGATTACCTCTATTAGAAGTCATACCATAAGGGAAACTCTTCTCATTGGTTTCACTATCTAATTTTCTAATAATTTGTCTAGCACTGTCTAATTTACCCTCACTCACTAAGGCTTGCGCCACTTGTGCAATCGTTAAACGAATAGAATTTAAATGTCTGCGATTTTCTTCATCATAATAAACATTTGGATTTTTTGCATTGCCAAAAGTAAACTTGGTCATAATGTTTTTATAAGAAACATCGGCATCAATGCTTTGACCTATAGTTGGAACTAATTGATAAGACATACCAGTTTGACGCACATACTTGTCTAATCCCATTTCTTTTAACTCCTGTGTAGAAGTAAAGCAAATAGGTCTCTTAAATTGAGAAGTAGCAATAATGGCATAAATAGCCATTTCATTTTTAAGTAAGTATTGTCTATTGGGATTAAAATCTATTAATAATTCATCCACTATGTTATCAGTTGGTTTTGCAATACCAGAAGCCAAGGCATTTGCCTTATTAACAGGCACTTTAAACTTATGGGTAGGGAATATATTCACTGGCCCTTCCTGTGTAGAAGCTTGGTATTTCCCTAAAGGATCTGCAATGACATTTCTAAAAACAGAATCCAAATCGTGGTAAGTAGCTTCGCCAAAACCAGGCACTGCATTGAAATAAGCTACATTCAACTTACTACCAGATACTTGGTCTTCTGTAAATATAAGATCGAACTTATCGCTCTTATTTACTTTATATCTAAGTTCTTTCATGTACCAATCAGAACCTAATAAACTATTCACCACCACACGCACATCGGGTCTAATGCCTTCTACTTCTTGGGCATACCATAAAGGATAAGTATCGTTGTCTCCAAAAGAAAATAAAATAGCATTCGGAGGACAGCTTTCTAAATAATTACGGGCTAAATCGCGTGGTAAAGTTTTTTGACTTCTATCATGGTCATCCCATTCTTGTTGTGCCATTAAGGCCGGCACTGCTAAGAAGGTTATAACGGTGGCCGCAATAGCAGCTATTTTTTTACTAAGGAATTTCTCTAACCAAATGGCTACTTGTAAAACACCTAAGCCTATCCAAATAGCGAATGCATAGAAGGAACCAACATAAGCATAATCACGCTCACGTGGTTGTAAGCTTTGTTGATTCAAATAAATTACAATGGCAATACCTGTAAAGAAGAAAAGAAGTCCTGTTACAATGAAGTCTTTCTTATTTTTTTGATATTGAAAAATAAATCCAAGTATACCTAAAAGAAAAGGCAACATAAATAAAGAGTTATGTGCTTTATTTTGATTCTTTATAGTATCTGGCAATTTAGACTGGTCTCCAAAAATGAAATTATCAACAAAAGAAATGCCTGTGCTAAAATTACCATCTCTTACATTTCCAAAACCTTGTAAATCGTTCTGCTTGCCTGCAAAATTCCATAAGAAATATCGCAGGTACATAAATCCAAATTGGTAATTGGTAAAGTACTTAATATTATCTCTTAAGGTAGGAGGCGTGCCGTCTTCCACACCTGCAAAGGCTTTAAAGCTATCCATCTGACCTCTGTCATTATCAGAGTCCCACATTCTTGGAAACAAGTGAGCCGATGGCGCAGAAGACCAATCTCTTTTATAATTTTTACCAGCAATCTCATAAGTAGTTTTTGCTTTCACATATTGGTCTCCATTTTCTACATTCTCCACTTTATCTACATAATCTGGTCCGAATAAAATAGGCCAATCGCCATACTGCTCTCTTCCTAAATAACCCATTAAGGTAACAGGATTGTCTACATTATACATATCCACTGAAGGATCTGCATTAGAACGCACCATAGTTGTTAAATAACTAGTATACCCTAACAAGAAAAAAGCAGTACACCAAATACCTAGTTTTAAAAAGTATTTTCCTTTCTTATCGGCGTAACGAATACCTAATGCTAAAATAATAGCCACCAAAACAAAGAAGAAAATAAAACCAGTAAAGAAAGGCAGACCCAATGAGTTCACAAAGTTAACATCAAAGGCACCCGCCCATTTAATAGTGTATTGAATTAAAAATACTTGTACAAAACCTGTTATAACAACGCCAATTAAAAAAGCCACTAAACCACCCACTAAGCTTGGCTTATATTGTCTAAAATAATACACCATAACAATAGCTGGTATGGTTAATAAGTTCAATAGATGCACCCCTATAGATACACCCATGATATAGAAAATAAAAATGATCCATTTGTCAGCACCTGGCTCATCGGCCTTATGCTCCCATTTTAAAATGGCCCAAAATACCAAGGCGGTAAAAAATGAACTAAGTGCATATACTTCACCCTCTACTGCACTATACCAAGCGGTATCGCTAAAAGTATATCCCAAGGCACCTACTATACCAGCGCCCATGATTAAAATAATTTGCTGAGTAGTTAAGGCTACCTCTTTGCTCGTCTCCACCATTCTTTTGGCAAAATGCGTAATGGTCCAAAATAAAAATAGAACGGTAAAACCACTTGCAAGCGCACTCATGGTATTGACTGCCTTTGCCGCAGTTAATGGATTGTCTCCAAAAAGGATAATAAAAATACGGCCCATTAAAACAAACATAGGCGCTCCAGGAGGATGTGGAATTTGTAATTTATAGGCACTGCTTATAAACTCGCCGCAGTCCCAAAAACTACCCGTTGCCTCAATTGTCATAATATAGACTGTGCATGCAATCAAGGTCACGATCCAACCCGTCCAATTATTAATTTTCTTAAAGTCCATTTTTAGCGTTTTATTAGTTGCAAACTTAATTGAAACTAGCCAAAATGGGAAATTAATAGGCCCATAATAGGCTCTTTAAGTATATTTTAAGATTTCCCCGTTCCCCCTAGGTTTTTTATCTTTGAGCCCTC
>Ga0222712_10003738_pt1 | contig 16359 bp, 17 predicted proteins | sample C33_657DmetaG_FD_165043 | JGI IMG/M metagenome (GOLD analysis project Ga0222712, IMG submission 165043) | Estuarine water microbial communities from San Francisco Bay, California, United States - C33_657D | ecosystem: Environmental > Aquatic > Marine > Unclassified | place: USA: California...
CGTGCAGCAGATCATGAAGATGGCCCAGCAGCCCATCTCGCTCCAGTCGCCCGTCGGCGACGGCGAAGACACCTCGCTCGGCGACTTCATCGAGGACAAGTCCGCGGAGAACCCCTCCGACACGGCCTCCACCCGCCTCCTCCGCGAGAAGATCGACTTCGTCCTCCGGTCCCTCGCCGAACGCGAGAAGGAAGTCCTCATCCTCCGCTTCGGCCTCCTCGACGGCGTCCAGCGCACGCTCGAGGAAGTCGGCCGCCACTTCAAGGTCACCCGCGAACGCATCCGCCAGATCGAAGCCAAGGCGCTCCGCAAGATGCGCCACCCGACGCGCATGCGCCAGCTCCAGGGCATGTTCGAAGGCGAGCTCGACACGTCCGGACCCGGCTTCGACCAGTTCATCTCGGAAGAAGACAAGGCCGAGCAGACCCCGGGCCCGCTCTCTCCGGGCGGCCTCCCCGGCGGACTTCCGCCCAACTCCGCCCTGGCCGCCTTCATCGGCAAGCCGCCCGAAGGTCCCGGCGCTTCCAGCCGCGAGTGAACCGCTTCCGCCCAGTCTGTCTGCTGCTCGCGCTGCTGACAGGCTGCGTCGCGACCAAGCCGCCGCCCGCCGAGGAGCCGAACCCGTTCGCGCTCCCCGCCGGCGCGCCGCGCAACGTGCGCATCGGCTTCGTGCAAGGCTACCCCTTGACCAGCCTCGCCGTCCCCGTGCTGCTGCTGCCGGGCACGGTCGCGCAGGAGAAGATGGTGCTGGTCTCCCGCGATCCGCGCCTCAACCCGACCGCGGTCCTCGAGGTCACCGCCATCCGCGGCCGCATCGCCGTCGCCCGCATCGTCCGCGGTCAGCCGCAACCCCGGGACGAAGTCGTCCTGCCGTCGACCGACCTCAGCGAACGCTCGCAGGAGCTGCCGCCCTGAGTTCCGGCTCTTGACCTTGGCGGGGCGGATGCCCACGTTCCCCCTTCCATGGCAAAGACCCAGGCAGGCATCGTCGGACTTCCCAACGTGGGCAAGTCGACCCTCTTCAACGCCCTTACGCGCTCGCGCAAGGCCGAGGCGGCCAACTACCCCTTCTGCACGATCGAGCCCAACGTCGGCGTGGTCCTCGTGCCCGACGACCGCTTGCAGAAGCTGCAGCAGATCGCCGGCACCAAGGTCGTCATCCCCGCCACGATCGACATCGTCGACATCGCGGGCCTCGTCGCCGGCGCCTCCAAGGGCGAAGGCAAGGGCAACGACTTCCTTTCCAACATCCGCGAGTGCGACGCGATCATCCACGTGGTCCGCTGCTTCGACAACGACGACATCGTCCACAGCATGGGCAAGGTCGACCCGGTCCGCGACATCGGCGTGATCGAGACCGAGCTCATCCTGGCCGACATCCAGTCCGCGGAACAGCAGCTCGACCGCAACCAGAAGAAGGTCCGCAGCCAGGACAAGGACGCCATCGCCAACGTCGAGCTGCTCACCCGCCTCGTGAAGCACCTCAACGAGAACCTGCCGGCCTCCTCGATGGACGTGACCGACGACGAGCGTACGCGCCTCAAGGCCTATAACCTGCTCTCCTCAAAGAAGGTGCTCTTCGCTTGCAACGTGGCCGAAGCCGACCTCGCCGATCCGTCCAAGAACCGGCACGTCGCCGCCGTCGCCGAACTCATCGGCAAGCGCCACGGCTGCGAACACGTGGTCATCTGCGCCCAGGTCGAGGCCGAGCTGTGCGATCTCTCGCCGGCCGAAGCCACGGAGTTCCTGCAGTCGCTCGGCGTGACCGACTCCGGCGTCTCCTCGCTCATCCGTGGCGCCTACCATCTCCTCGGCCTGGCCACCTACTTCACCGCCGGCGAAAAAGAAGTCCGGGCCTGGACCTTCCGCAGCGGCATGACCGCCCCGCAGTGCGCCGCGGTCATCCACACCGATTTCGAAAAGGGCTTCGTGAAGGCCGAAGTGGTCTCCTACGAAGACCTGGTCAAGAACGGGTCGGTCGCCGCCGCCCGCGATGCCGGTCGCTACCGCCTCGAAGGCAAGTCGTACCTGTTCAAGGACGGCGATGTGGCCCTCTTCCGCTTCACGGACTGAAGACCATAGGCCGATCACCCTACCCCCTTGAAAAGGACGCCAAAAAGCGTCCTTTCTTTTTGCCATGGCCGAATACCCCGCAACCATGGGTCCCGGTCCTTGTCCCACCCCTATGCCCCGACGCCTCGCTTCCCTATCCCTGCTCCTGTTCGCCGCTTTGGCCGCCGCCGCCGACTCCCGTCCGAACATCGTCCTGGTGATCGGCGAAGACATGGGCCCGGACACCGGCGCCTACGGCTGCAAGGACGCCATCACGCCGAACATGGACCGCCTCGCCCGGGAGGGCGCGCTCTTCACCCGCGCCTTCACCCACACCGGCGTCTGCGCCCCTTCCCGCAGCGGCATGGTGACCGGCCAATACCCGCTGAAATATGGCGCCCAGAACATGCGCTCCAAGGTCGTCAATCCGCCCCACCCGTTCACCGAGAAGCTCCGCGCTTCCGGCTACCATGTGATGTGGCCCGGCAAGACCGACTTCCAAGGCGTGCCCGAGAAAGACCTCGCCGACGACAAGAAGCCCTGGGTCAACTTTTCCAAGCAGCCGCTCGGTGCGCTGAGCCCGAAGCCCAAGGAGCCGTTCTTCGCTTACGTCAACGACACCGTCAGCCACGAAAGCCAGGTCCGCGCCTCCGATCAGGAACACGCCAAGAACACCGCCGCCCTCAAGCCGTCCGACCGCCGCGACCCCGCCAAGGTCGCACTGCCGCCCTTCTATCCCGACACCCCGGTCGTCCGCCGCGAAGTCGCCCACTACCACGAGCTCGTCACGGCCGTCGACTACACCCTCGGTCGCGTGCTCGACTGGCTCAAGGCCCATGACCTCGAGAAGAACACGATCGTCATCCTGACCGGCGATCACGGTCGCGGGATGCCCCGCTTCAAGCGCTCGCCCAAGGACACCGGCACGCGCGTGCCGCTCATCGTCCGCTGGCCCGGCCAGATCGCCCCGGGCACGGTCCGCGAGGATTTCGCCAGCTGGATCGACTTCGCCCCGACGGCCCTGACCCTCGCCGGCGTCCCCGTCCCCGCGGAGTTCGACGGCCGCTGCTTCCTCCCGACGGCCGCCAACCCGCCCAAGTACGTCTACTCGTTCCGCGACTTCATGGACGAGAGCTACGACAAGGTCCGCTCCGTCCGCGACGCTCGCTACCGCTACGTCCGCAACCAGGCTCCCGGCGTCGATGAGGCCGGCAAGGTCGCCTACCAGGAAGTCGGCCAGACGATGCGCGAACTTCGCCGCGTGCAAGCGGAAGGTAAGCTGACCCCCGTCCAAGCCCTCTACTTCAACCCCAATCGTCCCGCGGAAGAACTTTTCGACACCCAGAACGATCCTTGGGAAACCAACAATCTCGCGGCCGATCCGGCCCACGCCGCCAAGCTCGCTGAACTCCGCGCCGAGTGCGACGCGTGGCTCGCTCGCTGCGGCCCGCTGGCCGACCTGCACGCCGACGAACTCGTCAAACGCGGAGTCATCCTGCCTCGCGACGAGAAGTACGCCGAACGTCTCAAGACCGGTTCCACCGATGGCGACGCCGCCATCGCCACGAAGAAAAAAGGCAAAAAAGCCGCCAACAAATAATTTCCTCCCATGCGCCCTCTCCTCCTCCTCTCCGCCTCCCTCCTCGCCTTCGGCTGCAAACCTGCGCCGCAGGTCGCCCGCTACGAAGTGAAGCCCGAAGCCGCGCAACCGGCCCCCGCCGCCCCCGCGGCCGCGCCGGTCGCCGCTCAGCCTGCCCCGTCGCCGGCCGTCGCCGCCCCGATGGCGGCGCCCGCCTCGATGAAGGCCGAGGCCGCCTCCTTCGACGCCCCGAAGTGGGCCAAGCTCCCCGCCGGCTGGACCGTCGGTCCCGAGAACGCCATGCGCAAGGCCACCTGGATCGTCGCCGGTCCGAACGGCAGCAAGGCCGAGATCGCCGTGACCGTCTTCCCCGGCAGCGTCGGCGGCCTGACCGCGAACGTGAACCGCTGGCGCGGCCAGATCGGCCTGCCGCCCGCGAGCCCCGATGAGATCGCGGCCTCCGCCAAGTCCGTCAAGGTCGGCGGCCTCGACAGCCAGCGCTTCGTGATGACCTCCGCCGACGGCCAGAAGTCCGTCGACGCGGTGATGACTTCCAAGGACGGCGCCACCTGGTTCTTCAAGATGAACGGCGAATCCGCCGCCGTCGAAGCCAACGGGGCCGCGTTCGTCGCCTTCCTCTCCGCTTCCCAGCTCCCGTGAACACTTCCGAATTCGAAAAGAAGGCTGACAGCGGCCGCCGCGTCGTCGACACGCTGGCGTCCCTCCGGCTGACGGTCTTCCTGCTGGCGCTGTCGATGATCCTGGTGCTGCTCGGCACGCTCGAGCAGGTCCACTGGGGCGTCTGGCATGTCCAGAAGGTCTACTTCGGCGACTGGCTCTGCTTCTACCCGATGGACCCGACCGCGGCCGTGCGCATCCCGCTCCCGGGCGGCTTCACCATCGGCGCGCTGCTCATGCTCAACCTGGGCTTCGCGCACTTCCGCCACTTCAAGGCGAGCGCCGCCAAGGCCGGCATCAGCATGATCCATGCGGGCCTGCTGCTGCTGCTCGGCGGCGGCTTCGTCACGGCGGTCTACCAGGAGGAGTCCGCGATGATCATCCCCGAAGGCGAACAACGCAACTACTCCGAGGCCTTCCGCGACTTCGAGATCGCGCTCGTCGAGAAATCCGGCGCGACCGACGCGGTCGTCGTCATCCCTGACGCCATCCTCCGCGACATCGCCGCCAAGAAGGCGCCGGCCGCCGTCGCCCTCCCCGGCACGCCTTTCACGCTCGAGGTCCAGGCCTACCATCCCAACGCGATGATCCGCGCCAAGTCGCAGATGCCCGAAGGCCTGGAACTCAAGGCCACCCAAGGCATCGGCGCCCGCACGCCGCTCGCCTACAAGCCGCTGCCCGAAAGCTTCGACGACAACCGCCCCAACGCCCCGACCGCGATCGTGGAACTGAAGACGAAGGACAAGTCCCTCGGCGTGTGGGCCCTCAACCTCAACCTGACCGAGTCCTTCGACGCCCAGACCTTCGAGGAAGCCGGCAAGAAGTACGAGCTCTCGCTCCGTCGCGTCCGCTACTACGTGCCGTTCACGGTCCAGCTCGACAAGTTCACGCATGAGAAGTACCCCGGAACCGAGACGCCCCGCCGCTTCGCCAGCGACGTGACGATCAAGGAAGCGACCAGTTCCTTCGCGTACAACATCTCGATGAACCAGCCGCTGCGCCACGCCGGCCTCACGTTCTTCCAGTCGAGCTTCGGCAGCACCAAGGACGGCAAGAGCCTCAGCGTCCTCCAGGTCGTCCGCAATCCGGGGTGGCTCCTCCCCTACGTCTCCGTCTCGATCATGTCCCTCGGGCTCTTCTGGCACTTCGGCTTCTCGCTCTGGCGCTTCCTCGTCGGCCGCGCCGCCAAGGCCGCCGCGATGCTCGCGCTGGGCTTCCTGACCGTCTCGGCCGACGCCGCCGACGCGACCTGGAACAGCCGGGAGTTCGGCGAGATCCCCGTCCAGAGCGGCGGACGCATCATCCCGGTCGAGACCCTTGCCACCGGCTCGCTGCTCCAGATGCGCTCGCGCACCTCGGTTGCACTCAATCACCTGGAAGGTATCGCGTTCGGACGTAAACCTTCGACATGGACGCCCGAGCAGAAGACCCGCATCGCCAAGGAACTTCCGTTCCTGGATTCCAAGCTACAGGAAATGCTCGAGAAGCGACCCGTTCGACTTACCGGATCGCCTTCGGAGTGGAGGGACTTCGGCGGCACCATCCGCTCCATCGACTGGCTCCTTGAAGTTTCCTTCCGCGCCCCGATCGCCCGCCATCTCCCGACCTTCCGCGTCGAGCACCCCAACGTGCTCAAGCGCGTCGGCGGCGACCCCGAGAAGAGCCTCTACGTGAGCTGGGACGGCATCCTGAAGAACAGCGCCGAACTCAGCAAGGCGGCCGAGCAGGCCCGCGGTCGCGCCCAGGCCGACCGTGACGCCGAAGACCGCTCCCTGCTCCAGCTCGAAAGCGCCGCGCGCCAGTACGCGACGCTGAGCATGACGTTCATCCCGGGCGACCTCCCGACCGACGTCACCCCGCGCCGCGAATATGGCGCCTGGATCAGCGCCCTGAACCGCGCGCTGAGCGAGATGAACGCCAGCACCACCGGCAAGGCCTTCGACCCCGAACTGCAGAAGACCGTCAAGACGTTCGTCGAACGCTACCAGGACTTCGAACGCGAAGGGGCCATCGGCCTGCTGCCGCCCAAGGATGAGACCTCCCTCGCCCGCTGGGACAACCTCGGCGCCTCCCTCCTCGGGATCATCAAGGACCAGAAATCCCATCGCGCCGGCCTCGCCGAAGACGGCGTCATCACCCGCTACGCCGACTTTTCGGTGGCCTGGCGCGAAGGCAAGGACGACGAGTGCGCCCGCCTCAGCTCCGCCATCGCGGCCTCGCTCCGCGGTCCGTGGTCCGCGAAGGCCGAATCCGAAGCGAGCTTCGGGCGCCTCCAGCCTTTCTACTGGCTGCTCATCGCTTACGCGGTGACGGTGCTGATGGTCTTCGCCTCCTGGCTGACCTCCTCCGAAAGCCTGCGCGCCTGGGCCTATCGCCTGCTGGTGCTCTGCTTCGTCCTCCACACGCTCGCGCTCGGCTACCGCATGTGGCTCCACGGCCGTCCGCCGGTGACGAACCTCTACTCTTCGGGCATCTTCGTGGCCTGGGGCGCCGTCGGCCTCGGCATCATGCTCGAACGCGTCTGGAAGAACGGCATCGGCGCCGCGGCGACCGGCATCACCGGGTTCGTCTCGCTGATCGTCGCCCACAACCTCGGCCTCTCCGGCGAAGACAACCTCGAGAGCGTCCGCGCCGTGCTCGACTCGAACTTCTGGCTGGCGACGCACGTGACGATCGTGACCTTGGGCTACTCGGCGACCTTCGTCGCCGGCCTGCTCGGCGCGCTCCACCTCGCCCTCCGCGCCTTCAAGAAGGACTACGCCTGGGGCGACAGCGTCGCCCGGGCCGCCTACGGCATCCTGGCCTTCGCGGTGCTCGCAAGCTTCATCGGGACGATGCTCGGCGGCATCTGGGCCGACCAGAGCTGGGGACGTTTCTGGGGCTGGGACCCCAAGGAGAACGGCGCGATCCTGATCGTGATCTGGTGCGCCATCTGCCTGCACGCCCGCTGGGGCGGCCTGGTCCGTCGCGAAGGGCTCATGCAGCTCCTGATCTTCGGCAACATCGTGACGGCGTGGTCCTGGTTCGGCACCAACCTCCTCGGCGTCGGCCTGCATAGCTACGGCTTCACGGAATCCGGTTCCTTCTGGCTCTACTACGTCTTCGTGCCCTCCCAGTTGGCGCTCATCGCGCTGGGTTGGCTGCCTGACCGCTCGAAGAGCGCGCCCCAGACCGCATGACCGAAGCCGCCGGCCCGACCTGGTTCTGCATCAAGGCCAAGCCTCGCCAAGAGGCGGTGGCGGTGCAGAACCTGCGGGCCGTCGGCATCGCCGACCTGGTCTTCCCCCGCCTGCGGCGCACCCGCCGCGGACATGACAAGAACAAGGTCGTCGTCGAGCCCCTGTTCCCGGGCTACGTGTTCGCCCGCTTCGATCCGATGGAATTCCAGTCCACGATCCGCAGCACGCGCGGCGTGCTCCACCTGGTCAGCCGCGAAGGCAAACCGGTCGACGTCGCGCAGGCCGTCATCGACGAACTCAACGCGCTCGGGCCGGAAGCCATCCTGTCGATGCTCGACGAGGAACTGAAGGTCGGCGCGAAGGCCCGCGTGATCCGCGGCATCTTCACCGGCTCCGAAGGCGAGATCATCCGGCTGGAGTCGCCGCAGAAACGCATCGCCCTGCTGCTCTCGATCCTCGGCTCCGACCAGCCGGTCGAACTTCCGCTCGACGACGTCGAAGGCCTCCCCGACGAAGCCTAATCATCCTACCCCTACCCTGCCCCCACCCCTACCCCTTTCGTCATGATCCTCGACCAACTCTCCGCTTCCGCCGCCTACGAAGGACTGCACCCGCTCTTCCCGAAGGCGTTCGCCTACCTCCGCTCGTTCGACGTGGCCACGCCCGACGGCAAATATGAACTGCAGGGCCAGGACCTTGTCGCGATCGTCCAGCGTTACCAGACGGCTCCGGTCGCCGACAAGATGTGGGAAGCCCATCAGGTCTACGGCGACATCCAGGTGGTCTACCAAGGCCTCGAATATTGCGGCCACACGGACCAACGGACCCTCGCGGTGACGAAGCCATACGTCGCCGAAAAGGATGTCGAGAAATACGCCGCGCCGAGTTCCCCCTCCGCGCTGCTCACCCTCGGCCGCGGGAATTTCGCCGTCTTCCATCCGCAGGACGGCCATCAGCCGGGCGTGCAGATCGGCTCTCCGGCCGAAATCCTCAAGGTCGTCATCAAGTTCCGGCTCAAGGTCTGAGCGGCTTGCAACTTAGGCGGCTTTGCGGTGTCCTATGGTCAACCCCATGAGACACCTCGCCTGCCTGCTCCTCATCCTCACCTGCGCCCTCGCCAGCGCCCAGGACGTCACCCGCGTCTCCGATGTCATCTACGCCAAACATGACGGCGTGGCGCTGACGATGGACGTCTTCACCCCGGCCAAGCCCAATGGCGCCGCGGTCATCAAGATCATCAGCGGCGGCTGGAATTCCAATCACAACGGCATCAGCGACGGAGGTTGGCCGAAATACGGCTTCACGACCTTCGTCGTGGTCCATGGCACGCAACCTCGCTTCCGCATCGACGAGATCGTGGCCGACCTGCAGCGCTCCGTCCGCTTCATCCGCGCCAACGCCGCCAAGTTCGGCATCGACCCGAACAAGATCGGCGTCACCGGCGGGAGCGCCGGAGGCCACCTCAGCCTGATGCTCGGCACGCGCGTCCTGCCGGCCAACCCGAAGTCCAAGGATCCGGTCGAGCAGGTGAGTTCCGAAGTCAACGCGGTCGCCTGCTATTACCCGCCGGTCGACTTCCTCAACTGGGCCAAGGAAGGCGACAGCAAGGAAGGCATCGGCCCGCTCACCACCCGCGCCCCGGCCTTCGGCCCCGTCGTGACCACCGCCGAAGGACGCGAACGCGCGGGCCGCGAGCTCTCGCCGCTTTACTGGATCAGCGACAAGACCCCGCCGACCTACATCGTCCAGGGCGACGCCGACCCGCTCGTCCCTGACTCCCAGGCCCGTCGCTACCTCGCCCGCGCGAAGGAAGTCGGCGCCAAGGCCGAGGTGCGCCTCCGCCTCGGCGGCGCCCACGGCGGCTGGGTCGAGATGGCCGACGACAACGTGCGCATGGCCGAATGGTTCGGCCTGCACCTGCTCGGACAGCAGCCGGCCAAGCCCTTCAACTTCGACCTCGCTTCCCTGCCCAGCACGCCGGCGCCGAAGAAGCCTGCGAAGAAGTAAGCCGGGCGGAGGAAGATTTACGCTGGCGGGAAGGCCATGCCGTTTCCATAAAGACGGCATGGCTTCGCCTTGCCGACTCATCCTCGCCCTCGACGTAGAGACCAAGGAGGAAGCCTTGGCGCTCGCCCGTCCGCTCGCCGGCAACCTCGCCTGGGTGAAGCTCGGCCTCCAGCTCTTCACCCGCCACGGCCCGGGCATCGTCGACGAATTCCACGCCCTCGGCTTTAAGGTCTTCCTCGACCTGAAGTTCCACGACATCCCGAACACCGTCTCATCCGCCATCAAGAGCCTGAAGGGTCGGCCCTGCTCCCTGCTCACCATCCACGCCTGCGGCGGACCCGAGATGATCGCCCGAGCCGCCGAGGCCGCGAAGTCCACCCTGCCCGATTGCACGGTGCTCGGCGTGACGGTGCTGACCTCGATGGATCAGGCCCAGTTGTCCGCCACCGGTGTCGCCCGCACGCCCGAGGAACAGGTGCGTCTGCTCGGTCGCATGGCCATCGACTCTGGCATCGGCGGCCTGGTCTGCTCGCCGCTCGAACTTCCGATCCTCCGCCGGGACCTCGGCGCCGGCCCGACGCTCGTGACTCCGGGCATCCGCTACCCCGATGCCGCCGGCGACGACCAGAACCGCGTGATGACGCCCGCCCAGGCCGCGGCCGCGGGCGCGAGCTTCATCGTCGTAGGTCGCCCCATCCTCAAGGCCAAGGACCCCGCCGCCGAAACGCTCCGCATCCGCCGCGACATCGGCGAGATCGCATGAGCGCCGCCGACGACATCTTGGTCCTCCTGGCCGCCGGCTCCGCGCGGCGCATGCAGTCGGTCGTCGACGACAAGATCACGGCGCTCCTCGCGGGCAAGCCGGTCTTCGTCCACTCGCTCCAGTCTTTCCTGGGAACGGGCCTCATCGGCCGCGTGGTCATCACCTACCGCGACGAAGCCCAGCTGGCCAAGCTGAAGAGTCAGCTCGCCGGACATCTTCCGACGGTCACGAACGTCGAATTCGTGCCGGGAGGCGAATCGCGCCAGGATTCGGTCCTCGCCGCGCTCAACGCCTGCGAGGGCCATGCCGGCCTCGTCCACATCCATGACGGCGCCCGCCCGCTCGTCTCCCCCGAGGCCATCCGCAAGGTCCGCGACAAGGCCAAGGAGACCGGCGGCGCCATCCTCGCGGGCCGTGCGGCCGACACGGTCAAGATCGCCAAGGCCGACTCCGCCTCGGTCGACACCTCGCCCGACCGGGGACTGGTCTGGACGGCCGAGACGCCGCAGGTCTTCCGCACGGCCATCGTGCTCAAGGCCTACCGCAAGGTGGCCGAACTGCAGCGCAAGGTGACCGACGACAGCTCCGCCGTGGAATTCGTCGGCCAGGATGTCTCACTGGTCGAAAACCCTTCGGTGAACCTCAAGCTGACGCGTCCGGCGGACTTCGTCCTGGCGGAAGCGATCCTGAAGACGCGCTGAACGGTCAGTAGCCGGCCTGACGGAGCGCGGCGTCCAGCTTGACCTGGAAGTCGGTGATGTCCTGCGGCGTCGGACGATACCCGGGCGTGCGCGCGGCCATGCCCGGGCGGCCCTGATGGTCGATGTACCAGTCGGCTTTTTCGCCGTCGGAGAAAGTCACGTGCCCGCTGACCATGGCATGGGGCTGGGCGATGGTATCGACTTCGACGGTCACGACGCCGGCGCCTTGGGCGGTCGGAGCGGGCACGGCGGCTTCGGTGGGCGCGGCCTCCGCGGCGGCTTCTTCGGGCTTCTTCGGCTCCTCCTTTTCGACGAGGGCAAGGTTCAGGTCGTCGACGAGGAAACGGACGTCCATGTAGGTCATCGAGACTTCGAGCTGCGAGGAAAGACGTTCCTGGATCTGCGAAAGCGTGGCGCCTTCGGCCACCCAGGCGGAAACCTTGGAAATCTGTTCGGGAGTCAGTCGGGCCATAGGGCGTCAAAGTGTGGGACCGTCGGCCGATTTTCAAGCGTCTCGTCGCTTAATCGTTGGAAATCCGCCCCCTGCCCGCCAAGTTAGCCCCATGCAGTCCGAGATCCGCTGGCAAAAGCAGGGAGAGTTCACCGACATCGTCTACGAGAAGGCCGAGGGTATCGCCCGCGTGACCATCAACCGCCCCTCCCGGCGCAACGCGTTCACGCCCGACACGGTCGCGGAGATGCTCAAGGCCTTCGCCGACGCGCGCGACGACGCCACCGTCGGCGTGGTGCTGCTCCGCGGCGCCAATCCGCAGCATGACGGTAAGTTCGCCTTCTGCGCCGGCGGCGACCAGAAGATCCGCGGCGACAAGAAAGGCGGCTACATGGGCAAGGACGGCGTCCCGCGCCTCAACGTCCTCGACCTGCAGCGCCTGATCCGCTCCATGCCCAAGGTCGTCATCGCCCTCGTGGCCGGCTTCGCCATCGGCGGCGGCCACGTCCTCCACGTGATCTGCGACCTCACCATCGCGGCCGACAACGCCGTCTTCGGCCAGACCGGCCCGAAGGTCGGGAGCTTCGACGGCGGCTTCGGCGCCTCCTACCTCGCCCGCATCGTCGGCCAGAAGAAGGCCCGCGAGATCTGGTACCTCTGCCGCCAGTACGACGCCAAGCAGGCCCTCGAGATGGGCCTCGTCAATACGGTCGTCCCCTACGAGCAGCTCGACGCCGAGGGCGTGAAGTGGGCGCAGGAGATCCTCACGAAGAGCCCCCTCGCCATCCGCTGCCTCAAGTCCGCCTTCAACGCCGAGCTCGACGGCCAGGCCGGCATCCAGGAACTTTCCGGCAACGCCACCCTGCTCTATTATCTTTCGGAAGAGGGCGACGAAGGTCGCGCCGCTTGGAACGAGAAGCGCGCTCCCAACTTCCGCAAATTCCCTTGGCTCCCGTAAATCCGATCCGCGTCACCGAGCGCGCGCAGAAGCTCGCGACCGAGATCCTCCGCCCCGGCGACATCGCCGTCGACGGCACCGCCGGCAAAGGCCGTGACACGGCCTGCCTCGCCCAGGCCGTCGGGCCGGGCGGTCACGTGCACGCCTTCGACATCCAGCCCGAGGCCATCGCCTCGACCCGCAACCTCCTTGAGGCGGCGGGACTGCTCGACCGCGTCACGACGCACCTGCGCAGCCACGCCGACCTGGAGTCCGTGCTGACGCCGGCGCAACGCGACAAGCTCGGCGTCGCGATCTTCAACCTCGGCTACCTCCCCGGCGGCAATCCTGCCATCATCACGCAGCCGGCCTCGACCGACCAGGCCCTTCGCCTCGCCTATGCCCATCTCCGCCCGGGCGGCCGGCTCATCTGCGTCGCCTACACCGGCCACCCCGGCGGCCCCGCCGAGTCCGACATCGTCCTGAAGTTCGCGGAAGAACAGGCCGCGACCGGCTTGCACGTCGAGAAGATCGGCTATTACCCGACGCCGGGTAAGCCTTGGATCCTGGTCGTGAACAAGCCGGCGGCTTGAAGTCGGCGACAATCCTTCCAACCTGTCAGCGATGACCGTCCGACGTCGCATCATCCTGACCGGAGCCACAGGGCTGATCGGTTCGGCCTTGTCCAAGCGACTGACGTCGCTGGGTTTCGAGGTCGTCCCGTTCCGCTCGCGACATGCCGGACCGGGCGGCTTCGACCACGTCACGGGGCAGATCGACCGCGCGACCCTCGAAGGCGCGCATGCGGTCATCCACCTCGCCGGCGAATCCATCGCCCAACGCTGGTCCGCCGCCGCCAAGGAACGGATCATGGCCAGCCGCCGGGACGGCACCCGCCTGCTGGCCGAGACGCTCGCCGGCCTGCGGCATAAGCCGACCGTCTTCCTTTCGATGTCGGGCATCAATCGCTACGGCCTGAACCGCAAGGAGATGCTCGACGAATCCTCCGCGGTCTCCGCCGAGGGCTTCTTGCCTGCGGTGACGGAGGCTTGGGAAAACGCGACCCGACCGGCCAGCGAGGGAGGCATTCGCACCGTCCTGCTGCGTACTTCGCTCGTGCTGTCCTCCACCGGCGGCGGCTTGCGCAAGATGCTCCCCGCCTTCCGGCTCGGCGTCGGCGGTCCCATCGGCGGCGGCCGTCAGCAGCTCAGCTGGATCGGCCTGCCCGACCTGGTCGAACTCATTCTCTGGGCCATGGAAAATCCGGCGGTCAGCGGACCGCTCAACGCCGTGTCGCCTCAGCCGGTCACCCAAGCCGAATTCGCCCGCGTCCTCGGCGGTATCCTGCGCCGTCCCAGCTTCCTGCCGATGCCCGCCTGGGCGCTGTCCCTGCTCTTCGGGCAGATGGGTCGCGAGACGATCCTCGCCGACCTCGCCGCCCGCCCCGCGGTCGCGCTCGCCGGCGGCTTCCGCTTCGCGACGCCCGACCTGCCCTCGGCCCTCCGCCAGGCGCTCGCCGCATGATTTTGGATTGAAGGACGCTCGGCGGACGGAGATTGTCCGCCCATGGTTCGCGCCGCCTTCGTCTTCCTGGTCCTGCTGCTCGTCGGATGCGACGACGGTTCGCGCGCCGACTCCCGCACGCTCGACGTCGAAGACGACGAATTCCGTCAGGGCCAGAATTTCTACAAGCAAGGCGAAGTCCGCAAGGCGCTGGAGTGCTACCTGAAGGTCATCGACAAGCGCAAGGGCGCCGCCGAATCCAACCTCGAAGCCGGCCGCATGTACCTCGAGCTGCAGGAACCGCTGCCCGCGATCTACCACTTCAACCAATACATCCGGATGAAGCCGACCTCCGAGCAGTCGAACCTCGTCCGCCAGATGATCAAGACCGCCGAGAAGCAGTTCATGCAGCAGCTGCCCGGACGACCGATGGAACCCGACGCCCTCGGCGGCTCCGACCTCAACGCGAAGCTCCGCAACCTGCAGGTCGAGAACGAGAAGCTGAAGCGCGAACTCGCCGATTATAACCGGACGCAGAAAGGGCTCACCCTGCCGCCCCGGACGACGGGCGAAAAGCCGGCCGACAAGCCCGCGTCGGCCGACGACGGCAAACCCCAGCGCTATCGCCAATACACGATCGCGAAAGGCGACACGCTCACGAGCATCGCCCGCAAGACCTACGGCGAAGCCAGCCCGACCCGCATCTCGGCCATCTACAACGCCAACCGCGACAAGATGACGTCCGTCAACGCCCTGCCGAAGATCGGCACGGTGATCCTCCTCCCGGAGTAAGCCATGCGCCTGACGCGGATCCGGGCGGCCGACTTCCGCAACCTGACCTTCGCGGACGTCTCCACGGATGCGCCAAGGGTCTTCCTGCTCGGCGACAACGGCCAGGGTAAGACGAACCTGCTCGAAGCCGCCGCGCTGGTCTCCTCGTTCCGCTCTTTCCGGACGACCGACATCTCGCCGCTCGTCCGCACCGGCTGCGCCGAAGCACGCCTCCGGCTCGACGTCCGCCTGACACCCGACGAGAACGCGGAGATCGAGATCCGCCTGGCGAAGGGCTCGCGCAAGGCCCTGCTCAACGGCACGCCGGTCGCCTCGGTGGCCCAGCACCTCGGCCAGTTTCCGACCATCGTCTTCTGCTCCGACGACCTTCGCCTGGTCCGCGGCTCGCCTTCGAACCGCCGCCGCTGGCTCGATGCCGCCATCGGCGGCACCGACGCGGCTTATCTCACCGCGGTCCGTGACTACGGCCGCGCCCTCGACGGCCGAAACGCTTTGCTGAAAGCCGCAGTCCGTTCCGACGAAGAACTCCGCGCCTTCGAGAAGGCCATGCTCGCCCCGGCGCAGCTCATCGCCGCCACCCGTGCCCGCATCCTCCCCGAGCTCGCCGCCACCTTGCGCGATGCCTGCGGGCGCGCCGGCTTCCCGGACCAAGGCGCCGACCTGGTCTACCAGCCCGACGTCGCTGCCGACCAGCTCGCCGAGATCTGGGCGAAGACGCGCGGCGCCGACCTCGCGACGGGCACGACCTTGCGCGGCCCGCAACGCGACGACTTCGGCATGCTCTTCGCCGGCAAGGACGCCGCCGATTACGCCTCCGAAGGGCAGCAACGCCTCCTCGTCCTGGCCCTGTGCCTGGCCCGACTCCAACGCGACACCCTTCGCGCCCCCACCCCGCCGGTCATCCTGGCCGATGATGTGCTGGGCGAACTGGACGACACCCGCCGCCGGGCCTTCTGGAACGAAGTCGGTGAAAAGCATCAGGTTATCGCCACCGGCACCGTCCCCCCGCCTTCGGGCGAGTGGCTGACCTACCGGGTCGCCGGGGGCAGCTACCTCCAGGCCTGATTTTGGCGTTGTTTTATGGGAAACTGACCCCTTGGATGGGGGCATGTCGGACTTCCTTCTCTACGCCTCCGTGGTGGCCCTCTTCCTCGTCTGCATCCTCGTGGTCCTCGTGATCCTGATGCAGCGACCCAGCGCCAATGCCGGCATGGGTTCGGCCCTGGGCGGCGGCGCCGCTGAGACCGTCTTCGGTGGCGAATCGGCCAACGTGCTTTCGAAGATGACCACGACCCTCACGGTCATCCTCTTCATCCTCAGCTTCGGCCTCTACCTCGGCTTCGTCGCCCGCGAAAAGCCAGTCACCAAGGCCCTCGACGCCAAGGCCACCGCCCCCGTCGCCGCTCCGGCCGCCCCCGCTCCCGTCGCTCCCGTCGCTCCCGTCGCTCCGGCTCCCGCCGCCCAGCCCCAGTCCACCCCGGCTCCGGCCGCGACGACTCCGGCCAAGTAAGCCTGAGTGAGAACCCGACTGCTCAGCTTGTCCGTCCGCTGGGTAGCGTGTCTCTTCGCGCTCGGTACCTTCGCGCAATCCCGCGTTCCGTCCTCGCCGACCTTGGACCAGCTGACGGTCGAGCAAGGACAGGCCTTCCTCACCGGCTTCCGTAACTCCCGTCTGGCCGGCGACCTTTGCCTGCGTTTCGAGATCATCCACAAGCCA
>Ga0222712_10003739_pt1 | contig 16358 bp, 18 predicted proteins | sample C33_657DmetaG_FD_165043 | JGI IMG/M metagenome (GOLD analysis project Ga0222712, IMG submission 165043) | Estuarine water microbial communities from San Francisco Bay, California, United States - C33_657D | ecosystem: Environmental > Aquatic > Marine > Unclassified | place: USA: California...
TTGGTCTTTTTCTTGGCCAATTTTTCCTCCGAAATCAGATAAATATAAGTTTAGGGCAGGTTCGGGAGGGTTTACCCTTGAATAATGAACACCGTAGGTATCTTTGACTTTCCAGTAGGTATGCCCCTGGCGGCAAGGATGCGACCCACCAAGCTCTCCGAAGTTATGGGTCAAAGACACTTCCTTGAGTCTTTAGGGCCCCTGCAAGCTTATGTAAACGAAGATAAGAACCTTCCCAGCCTGATCCTGACTGGACCCCCAGGAACCGGAAAAACCACTATCGCTCGAATCCTCGCAAGGACCGCCAATCGGTCTCTTATCGAAATAAGTGCAATCAATGCTTCCATTGCTGATCTAAGGAACGCTTTCTCTTCTTCTCAGACTTCAATTGAAACTGGTCATGGAGCCTCGATTGTATTCATAGATGAAATACATCGGTTTAGTAAAGTCCAGCAGGAAGCTGTGCTTAAGGCCGTTGAGGAGGGCTCGATAGTTCTCATCGGGGCTACAACTGAGAACCCTATGTTTGCCCTTACCTCAGCAATTCTGTCCAGGTCCATGCTCTTAGTTCTGGAGCCGCTAGATCCATCCTATTTACTCACAATTCTTGAGCGAGCAGTGGTTGATGAAATGGGATTAGACGGAAAGTTCAAAGTAGAACAAGAAGTTCTCAAACTGATTGCCGAGGTTTCTGGAGGCGACGCTAGAAAGGCGCTAACAATACTTGAAACTGCGGCTGTAACAGCTCAAGCAGACTCCAGATCTGTTCTCCTGGCTGCAGACGTGGCGGCAAACATGCCGGTAGCTCTGGCTAGATACGACGCCACAGGAGACCAGCACTATGACATTATTAGTGCCTTTATCAAATCAGTGCGAGGTTCTGATCCAGATGCTGCTCTTCATTACCTTGCCCGAATGATAGTGGGAGGTGAAGATCCCAGATTCATAGCTAGACGTCTTGTAATTCTGGCTGCAGAAGACATTGGCTTGGCAGACTCAAATGCAATGGTTCTGGCTAGCGCTGCCTTGGGCATAGTGTCACAAATCGGTATGCCGGAGGGCAGGATTCCATTAGCCGAACTAACGATCTACTTGGCTCTAGCACCAAAATCGAATCGTGCTTACACTGCAATCAACGAAGCGATAGCAGACGTGCAGGCCGGTTTTACTCCTGCAGTGCCGATCTATTTGAGGTCAAGCCCCCCAATAAAAGGTGATCAGGCCTACCAATATCCGCATGACATCGAGGGATTATTGACATCCCAGAAGTATCTGCCAGAAGCAAGGAGTTACTATAGGCCTTCTAACATCGGGCAAGAAGCGAATCTTGCCGAAAGATTGCAGAGAATCAGCGAATTGCGCAAGAAACTGGGCTTGTAACCCCTTTGGATAACATGGCTTTCCCTGCTAATATCAAGAGGTTGCCGACCCGACTTTGATGCATGGCTGCTAAATCAAGGTCAAACGGTGAGTGAATCTTTTTTAGCCAAGATGCACCAGGCACATCAATCAAACAAGCTATTTATTTGAAAGGTATCAGTGTCTAAGACATCACGTACAAGAAGCAAGACTCGTTTGTCTCGCTCGTTGGGAATCGCCCTAACACCAAAAGCAGCAAAGTATCTAGAGAAGCGTCCTTACGCCCCAGGTCAGCACGGCCGCACCAAGCGTAAAGCTGACAGCGACTTCGCAGTTCGTCTTCGCGAAAAGCAGCGTCTTCGTGCGCAGTATGGTATCCGCGAGGCTCAGCTTCGTAAAACCTTCAACGACGCCAAGCGTATGGAAGGTCTAACAGGTGAGAACTTGGTCGAGCTTCTAGAGATGAGACTGGACGCACTTGTCCTTCGTTCTGGTTTCGCTAGAACAATGGCACAAGCCCGTCAGATGGTTGTTCACCGTCATATTCTTATTGATGGTCAACTAGTGGATCGCCCTTCAGCTCGCGTTAAGGTGGGTCAAATGATTCATGTTCGCCCAAAGAGCGAATCAACCGAACCTTTCCAGGTAGCTGCAGCTGGTGGTCACGTTGACGTTCTTCCTCCAGTTCCTGGCTATCTGTCAGTAGAACTAGATAAGTTGCATGCAACTCTGGTCCGCCGTCCAAAGAGATCAGAAGTTCCAATCACTTGTGAAGTTCAGCTCGTGGTTGAGTACTACGCTGCTCGATAGCCGATAGGTTTCAGTCATGAATGGTGCAGAACTGGCTTCACTTATAGCCGCAATAGCATTTGCAGTGCTAGTGGTTTTCCTTGTAATTGTCTTGCTAAGGCTAAGCCGCCTAGTCGACGCCACTTCTGCAACCATTCGTGAAACAGGTGACTCTCTTATTCCTTTGCTCAATGAGTTGACTGAGACCACTAAGCAAACTAATCGACAGTTAGAAAAGATCGATCAGATTACTGAAAATGTTGTTGACGCTACAACAAATCTAAGCTCTCTGATCAATTCCTTCACCAACTCTATCGGTGGTCCACTGCTTAGAGTGGGGGAGATCATCAGATCAGTTACCGGATTGATCGGTAAGAAGAAGAATTAATCATGCGTAAAGCGGCGTTGTTTATCGCTGGTATAGCAGTTGGCGTATACCTGTCGAAACAAATCGAGTCGAACCCGCAAGCCAAACAAGCCATTGATGACGCTGGAAACAAAATTAGGACTTTCACTAACGCAGTCTCTGCTGGTTATCGAGAGCAAGAGATCAAGAACTCCAAGAAGACTAAGAAGAAATAGTTATGAAGACAGCCGAGATCAAACGCCGCTGGCTCTCATACTTCGAATCTAAAGACCACGTAGTCGTCCCTTCTGCGTCCCTAATCAGTGAAGATCCATCATTGCTTTTCACGGTCGCCGGTATGGTGCCCTTCATCCCATACATGACAGGTCTGGTGCCAGCTCCTTACGGTAGAGCTACCAGTGTTCAGAAATGCATTAGAACACTGGACATCGATGAGGTAGGCAAAACCACTAGGCACGGAACCTTCTTCCAAATGAATGGAAACTTCTCTTTCGGTGACTACTTCAAGAAGGAAGCGATTGCTTACGCTTGGGAGTTCCTCACCTCTTCGCTTGAATCCGGAGGCCTAGGCATCCCTAAAGAGAAGCTCTGGGTAACCGTTTATCAAGACGACGACGAAGCTATCGAATACTGGACTAGCTTGACAGACGTACCAGCTGATCGAATTCAGCGAATGGGCATGAAAGATAACTACTGGTCAACAGGACAACCGGGACCTGCAGGACCTTGCTCGGAAATTTTTTACGACCGAGGTCCTGATTATGGAGTTGAGGGCGGACCTGCTGCCGATGACAATCGATATATTGAGATTTGGAATTTAGTGTTCATGCAGTATGAACGCGGAGTTGGTAACGGAAAAGATTCATTTGAGATTCTTGGTGAACTGCCGAAAAAGAACATTGACACGGGTATGGGACTTGAGCGCGTTGCTTTCCTATTGCAAGGTGTTGAGAACCTTTATGAGATCGATCAAGTTAGACCGGTGCTGGATCTAGCCGCAGAGCTATCAGGAAAGACCTACGGCAGCAATGAGGCGGACGATGTTCGGCTCCGAGTCATCGCGGACCACGTAAGAAGCGCTTTGATGCTCATCGGAGATGGAGTATCACCAGGTAACGATGGCAGAGGATATGTTCTCAGACGCCTGTTACGCCGCACAGTGAGAGCGTTGCGCCTGCTAGGAGTAGAAGAGCCAAGTTTTAGTCAACTATTCCTAACTTCAAAAAATGCAATGGTGGATGCTTACCCAGAGCTTGAGTCGGAGTATTCAAGAATCGCTAAGACTGTTCAGGCTGAGGAAGAGGCATTTCTTCGAACATTGGTCTCTGGAACAGCAGTTCTAGAACAGGCGATTGCAGCTGCAAAGGCAAATGGTGTCAAGTCTCTCAGTGGTGAGACATCGTTCCTGCTCCACGACACATACGGTTTCCCAATTGATCTAACTATTGAGATAGCCGAGGAAAACGGGCTCACTGTAGATCGTGACGAGTTCAACTCACTTATGAATGAACAAAAAGATCGAGCTAAGGCTGATGCCAGGCTTAAAAAAGCAGGGAACACCGACCTAAGTGTTTACTCCGAATTCAGGGCAATGGGTACATCGTTATTCACCGGCTATGAAGAACTTCAAACCGAGGCCAAGGTTCTTGGACTAATCGCTGACGGAGTTTCGACCTCGTCAATCACTGCAGGGACAATGGCTGAAGTTGTCCTTGATAGAACTAGCTTCTATGCCGAGTCAGGTGGTCAGTCAGCTGATGCAGGTCTAATTCTCGCCGACGGATTTGAAGCAGAGGTTCTCGACGTTCAAAAGCCAGTTAAGGGTCTCATTTCACATCGGGTGCTAGTTCGAAAAGGTGAACTAACAATCGGGGCTCCTGTCCTAACTCAGGTTGATCACACTTGGCGAGTTGGTGCAGCACAGGCACACTCTGCCACTCACGTGGTGCATGCCGCTCTTCGACAAGTCCTTGGACCTACTGCTTTACAGTCGGGTTCATACAACAAACCCGGCTACATGCGGCTGGACTTCTCGTGGAATCAAGCGCTTTCTTCGGCAAGCAAATCCGAGATTGAGGAGGTCGCCAATCTAGCAATCAGGGCTGACCTCGCTGTCTCCGCACAATTCATGACTCTTCCCGAAGCAAAGCAGTGGGGAGCTGTTGCCCTTTTCGGTGAAACCTACGACGAGAGTGTTCGCGTTATTCAAATCGGTGGTCCATGGTCGAGAGAGCTCTGTGGTGGTACCCACGTCTCAAGATCATCCCAGATCGGTTTAGTTTCGATTACCAATGAGTCTTCGGTTGGATCAGGCTCAAGACGCATTGAAGCAAACGTTGGGCTAGACGCAATCGCAATGTTTAATCAGGACCGCCTTACCCTCCACAAGATCGCTGAGCAGTTAAAGTCCTCAACGGAAAACTCTGTTGATCGTGTGAGCCAGATACTTGCAGAACTTAAAGAGACTCAGCGCGCCTTGGCAAACTATCAGGCAGAGGCACTTAGCCAACAAATTCCAATTCTGCTCAATCAGCTCAGCGACCACGAAGATCAATCAGTACTTCTAGCTGAAGTGAAAAATGTACCAAGCGTTGATGCGTTACGAGACTTAGTAATCAAACTTAGAGACAAGACGAACAGTAAGCCAACGACCATTGCGTTGATATCGATGATTGAGGGTAAGCCGAGTGTTGTTGTGTGCTGCAATGATTTAGCCCAGGCGAAGGGGCATAAGGCTGGGAGCCTAGTTAAGATGGCGTCTTCAATTCTCGGTGGTGGCGGTGGCGGTAAAGCTGACATTGCTCAGGGCGGTGGCACTGAGGTGTCAAAGATTCCCGAAGCCCTCTCAGAGATTCATAAGGCGCTTAGTTAATTGCTACGAGTGGGTCGCCGAATAGCCATAGACGTGGGCACCAAGCGTATTGGCGTCGCGGTCAGTGACAGCCATGGAATATTGGCCTCACCACTTACGACTTTAGACGCAGCGCTTGACATTCCAGAGATTCATTCCACCCTCAAGGGCCAAATTGAGGGGAACATTCTTGAGATCTATGTCGGCTTACCGATAGCTCTGAGCGGTAACGAAACCAACTCAACACAGAATGCTAAGAATTTTGCTCTGGCCCTGAAGAAAGTCACCGATGTTCCTGTCTTGCTGATTGATGAGCGGCTAACCACTAGTTTGGCTAATCAACAGTTGAAATCAGTCGGAAAAAGTCAGAAAGAGGCAAGATCGACTATCGACCAGATGGCAGCAGTTGCCATACTTGAATATGCCTTGGCGGTTGAGGGCAATCAAGGGGGAATACCTGGAATTAGAGTGGAGGATTACCGTGACTGATCTGCGTCCGAGAAAGCCTAAGCGCTCTAGCAAAAAATTGATTTCCATAGCGGTAGCAGTTCTGCTTGTCTTGGGCGGAGGACTTTATCTTGCAAGGGGAAGTGTCAGATCTGTCCTTGATCAGATAACTGGCGTTGAATACTCTGGTTTGGGTTCTACCACCATAAATTTCAAGGTAGCTGTTGGTGCTAACGGTGAGGAAATAGCGAGAGATCTGGTTGATCTGGGCGTAACAAAGGACCTGTCTTCAACACTGAGACACATTTACGCAGCGAACCCAACTTTCTTTCCAGGAACATATCGAATGCCTACCCAAATCAGTTCGGATAAAGCCATTCAAATCCTTACTGATCCGAGCCAAATAGTTGTGAACCGTGTGACTGTTAGGGAAGGACTAAGGCTTTCTGGAACATTTAGGGCTCTTAGCGTCGGAACCGGAATTTCTGTAGCTGAGTTTGAGGGCGCTTCAAAGAATCTTGCCGATTTCGGCATCCCTTCAGCTGCTCCTTCATTGGAAGGTTATCTATTTCCCGCAACCTATGATTTTGGTCCTGACTGGACTGCCAAGCAAATCCTAGAGCTTATGGTCGAAAGAACTAAGAGGCAACTTGTCGCTGATGGCATAGCTAAAAAAGACTGGCATAAAACTCTCACACTCGCCTCGATTGTTCAAATGGAAGCTCGCAAAACACCTGACTTCTACAAGGTTGCTCGCGTATTCCTAAATCGAATAGCGCAAGGAATGCACTTGCAGTCCGATGCAACTGTCTCATATGGAGTTAATGGTTCAACGGTTAACACAACAGCAGCTGAACGCAACGATCCGAACGGTTATAACACATACCGGTATGCAGGGCTTCCTATCGGGCCAATTGCTGGAGCTGGCGCTACAGCGATTGATGCCGCTGTTAATCCTGCTGAGGGAGACTGGCTCTACTTTTGCGCTATCAATCTTGAGACTGGCGAGACAGTGTTCAGCAACACTTACGCTGAACATCTAAAAGCCGTTGAGTTATGGCGGAAATGGATGATTGCGAATCCAGGTTGGGATGACTAGGAAAGAATTCGCCGTTATTGGCGATCCGATTTCGCAAAGTTTGTCACCTGCTATCCATCGAGCAGCCTACGATTTTTTGAAAGTTGATTGGGGTTACCGAGCGATCCAAGTTGTTGAAGGCGCCCTCCAGGTATCCCTTAGTCAAGCCGCTGAGTATTCAGGGTTCAGCGTAACAATGCCACTTAAGTATGAAGCTGCTTCACTTTGCAAATTCGGTGATGAGGCCTCCATGGTAACCGGCGTAGTGAACACTTTACTGGTATCTAATGAGGCGCTGATCGGTTTCAATACCGATGTATTCGGAATCATCCAAGCACTCTCAAACATAGAGAAACCAGATTCAATAGCCGTATTAGGCTCAGGGGCGACTTCCGTATCAGCCATCTATGCTTGTCAAATCGCTTATCCAAACGCTGACATCAAAGTCTTAGCTAGAAATGCTCAGCGTGCTGGGGAATTGGAACATCGCTTTGGTATCAGCAGTGGCGTTATTCCAAGCGACACATTGAACTTTGACCTCGTAATCAACACAGTTCCTGGGCAAAGATACAGTGCGGCTGGGACCATCTTGCTAGCTTCGTATGCCCGAGATGAGGCATTAGCGGTGAACGAGATCTCCGGCAAAGAAATGTTGCTCTGGCAGGCTTTGGCTCAGATCAGGATTTTTTACCTCGGCTCGGCTGAAACCCAGTTACCCAACGAGGATCAACTCTTTCAGCAAATGAGACTAGCAATATCAGACTTGTGATGTGGGAGAATGGTTAAATGTTGCGTTGGCTTACTGCAGGTGAATCCCATGGTCCCGAATTAACGGCGATCATTGAAGGAATCCCGGCCGGCGTAGAACTCATCAATGAGAATGTCCATGAGGCCCTAGCGCGTAGAAGACTTGGGCACGGCCGCGGCGCACGCATGAAGTTTGAGCAAGATAAGGCACGAATAACCTCGGGAGTTCGCCACGGTCAGACCATGGGCGGTCCAATTGCAATAGTCATTGAAAATACAGAGTGGCCTAAGTGGCAAGAGGTAATGTCTATTGACCCCATAGACCCTGCAGCGCTAACTGGGGCAAGAGCAGAGGCTTTAACTAGACCTAGGCCAGGGCATGCAGATTTCACCGGTATGCAAAAATACAGTTTCATTGATTCAAGACCCGTTCTAGAAAGAGCTTCAGCACGTGAGACGGCTGCCAGAGTAGCCCTTGGCGAGGTCGCAAGTAGATTCCTGTCAGCACTTGGCATACAACTAATCACTCACACGGTAGCAATCGGAACAGTTGAAGGTGGGGAAGTATTACCAAGACCGGAAGACGTTGAATCGGTTGACTCAGACCCGGTTAGAGCTTTCGATGCGACTCTGAGCGCAGCGATGGTAGCCGAAATCGATAAAGCTCATAAAGATGGGGACACCCTCGGTGGTGTTGTTGAGGTTTTGGTCTATGGGATGCCACCTGGAGTTGGATCCTTTACCCACTGGGATAAAAGACTTGACGGAAGACTAGCTGGTGCTCTGATGAGTATCCATGCCATCAAAGGCGTTGCGGTCGGCGATGGTTTTGAAACTGCCAAGCGCAGAGGATCGCAAGCACATGATGAGATTCAGGTTGTCGAAGGTACTGTTTCCCGACTAACTGATCGTGCTGGTGGAATCGAAGGCGGTATGAGCAATGGTGAAATCATAAGAGTTAGAGCAGCTATGAAGCCGATCTCAACTGTTCCAAAAGCCCTAAAAACCATTGATACTTCTACTGGCGAGGCAGCGACTGCGCACCACCAGCGCTCTGACGTCTGTGCGGTTCCAGCTGCCGGAGTTGTTGCCCAGGCCATGGTAGCGCTAACCATCGCAGATGCCCTTTTAGAGAAATTCGGCGGCGATTCAATTTCTGAAACCAAGCGTAATCTTGAGGGATTCCTTGCCAGCATTCCAGAAACCCTCCAATCTAAGATCGCCAGATAGCAGTGAAGCGTTCAGTTGTTCTCATCGGTCCGATGGGGGTTGGCAAAACCACCATCGGGAAGAAGCTCTCCAAGAAGCTAGATCTCCCATTCATCGATACAGATCAGGTAATAGTTAAAGAACACGGGGCTATTACGGAGATATTCGCTAAGCGAGGTGAAAGCTATTTCCGCTCTTTAGAAGATAAAGCTGTATCAGAGGCTATTGATTCCCTTGCTGTGGTAGCCACCGGTGGAGGCTCGGTCCTCAGTTTTGAAAATCAGAAGAAGTTCAAGGAGGCAAGAGTTGTCTACCTCGCAACTGATGGACGTCATATGCGTTCTCGGCTCTCGAAGAACACCAGACCGCTTCTGAAAAATGGTTTTGAGGACTGGCTTAGAATCTATGCAGAACGCAAACCACTCTATGAAGCTCTTTCGGACATAGAGGTAGATACTTCAGGAAAGTCGTTAAGTATCGTGGTTACTGAAATTATGGAGAAGTTGATTAGTCATGACTGATATCAAGAGAATAAGAGCTACTGGACTGTCCTCCTATGAGGTTGTTCTCGGTAGAGGCTTACTCTACGAAGTCGATAAAGCTCTGGGATCACTAGTTCGTAAAGTTCTTTTGGTTTACCCAGAAACAATGGAAGCCTCAGCCGCGGTCCTTGCGGACACTCTAAAAGAGGCTGGCAAGCTGGTTTGGCAGTTCCCAGTTGCTAATGGCGAGGACGCAAAGACAGATCGTTGGCTATCAGTTGCTTGGTCGAGTCTAGGGCAAGCTGAGTTTTCACGTTCTGACGCTGTAGTTTCACTAGGTGGCGGAACGGTTTCAGATTTGGCTGGTTTCATAGCGGCGACTTGGCTTCGCGGGATATCAGTAGTTCATGTGCCGACCACATTACTTGGCATAGTTGATGCCTCTATCGGAGGTAAGACTGGAATCAACACCCAGGAGGGCAAAAATCTTGCCGGCGCTTTTCATGATCCTAAAGCTGTTATAGCCGATCTGGACACTCTTGAAACACTACCGAGAGTAGAACTTGGCTCCGGCTTCGCGGAAATTATTAAATGCGGTTTTATAAGTGATCCGAAGATTTTGGATTTGATTGAAGCAGATGTGACTAGCGCTTTAGATACCAAATCGGATACATTCATGGAACTCGTGGAGCGAACCATCGCCGTTAAGGTCGATGTCGTATCAAAAGACTTCAAGGAAAGCTCACTTAGAGAGATCTTGAATTATGGACATACTCTAGGGCACGCAATCGAACAAGCCGAACACTTCAAGATTAAGCATGGTCAAGCGGTTTCTATTGGAATGTGCTTTGTCGCAGAATTGGCTAGATTATCAGGCAAAATCTCTGATGAATTAGCTGATCGACACAGGAGCATCCTTAAGTTAGTTGGTTTGCCAACAACTTACGAAGGGGCGAAATGGAACTCCTTGTATACAGCGATGAAATTAGACAAGAAAAGTCGCGGCGGAATCCTACGTTTTGTTGTGCTGGAGGACTTGGCAAAACCAAGCATTTTGGAAGCGCCTACCCAAGAACTTCTCTACCAAGCCTTTCAAGAAATAGCCTCCTAACGGTAAGTTTTAGACATGAGTAAAGTTTTGATTCTAAATGGGCCGAACCTAAACCGGTTGGGTTCTAGAGAGCCTGAGATCTATGGCTCTTTCAGCTACTCAGAACTGGTGGAGACTCTTAGCTCAGTAGGAGTAAACCTCGGAATTGAGACTGATATTAGGCAAACCAATGATGAGAGCCAATTGATTGCTTGGTTGCACGAAGCCATTGATGGATCGAACAACGTAATCATCAACCCTGCCGCTTTCACCCATTATTCATACGCACTTAGAGATGCAGCTGCCATGGTGACATCTTCGGGCCTAAAGTTGATTGAAGTTCACATCTCGAATCCAAGCGCCAGAGAGGATTTCAGGCAGAAGTCCGTAATCTCTGGTGTTGCGAGTGGTGTTATTGCCGGTTTTGGAATGGATTCCTATGCCTTAGCCCTAAGACACTTAGCATCCTGATAAACTTTCTAAGGCTCAATGGCCTCAATCTCTAGCTAATAAGGCAAACAATGGCAACCAGCAACGATCTAAAAAACGGTATGGTCCTCAACATGGAGAACCAACTATGGACAGTAATCGAATTCCAGCACGTCAAGCCTGGCAAAGGCCCAGCTTTCGTGAGAACTAAGCTCAAGAACGTGCTCAGCGGTAAAGTTATCGACCGGACACTTAACGCTGGAGTCAAAATCGAAACTGCAACAGTCGATAAGAGGGAGATGCAGTACCTATACTCCGACGGTGATGGTTACGTATTCATGGACACCACAGATTACGACCAAGTCACGCTTTCTAATGAGCTAGTTGGTGACGCCATCAACTACCTGTTGGAGAATCAAATGGCAATTGTTGCCATGCATGAAGGTGCTCCTATTTATGTAGAGCTTCCAGCATCGGTCGTTCTACTAATCACTTTCACAGAACCTGGCTTACAGGGAGATCGCTCAAGTGGTGGAACTAAGCCAGCAACCTTGGAGACCGGCTTACAGATTCAAGTTCCATTGTTCGTAGAGCAAAACACTAAAGTCAAGGTAGACACCAGAACTGGTGAATACCTTGGCCGAGTTACTGACTAGTCCGTGAGCTCTAGAACAAAAGGACGTAAACGGGCCGTTGATGCATTGTATGCAGCCGAGCTCAGGGACGAGATGGCCACCGATCTGCTAAGCGCCACCAAACAAACAGTGGCGGACAGGCAGAACCAAGACGACATCTTTATTTTTGCTGAGCAGCTGGTCACAGGAGTACTAAGCAACCAGAATGAGATAGACGAGTTGATCGGCACCCTGTCTCAAAATTGGCCCATGGACAGGATGCCAGCGGTGGACAGGTCAATTCTGAGGGTGGCCACTTTTGAGCTGCTATACGGCACAGATACTCCGGCTGCCGTGGTAATCGCTGAAGCCGTTGAGCTTGCAGGGGAGTTATCTACAGAGGATTCGCCAGGATTTATAAACGGATTGTTGGCGAGCATTTCCGCGACTCGCAAGCCAATCTAGATTTATCGTTCATTTTTCCATTAGACTAACCAAAGCAAAAGTCCTTTAAAGGCGTCCTGTGAGGCGCAGAAGGAGTAGTGCATGACTGCACGCACCGTATTAGACGCGCAAGACATTGATCGCGCAATAGTGCGCATCTCTCACGAGATCGTTGAAGCCAATCATGGCACCGATAACCTCCTCATTCTAGGTATTCCAACCCGCGGAGTCTATTTGGCTAATCGAATCGCACAAGCGATAGCTAAAAACAACCCTGGCTTTGAACTAGAACATTCACTTGGCAGATTGGATGTGACGATGTTTCGGGATGACCTAAAGAGCCAACCGAATCGTGCCATTTCGCCAACCCAGATTCCTGTTTCCGACATAACAGACAGGACCGTTGTCTTAGTTGACGATGTGCTCTTCAGCGGCAGAACAATCAGAGCCGCCTTAGACGCTTTAGTAACCCACGGAAGACCAAAGGCAGTTCGGCTTGCAGTTCTCGTGGATAGAGGCCACCGCGAGCTTCCAATTAGGGCGGACTATGTAGGTAAGAACCTACCCACCAGCGTTACCGAAAGGATCTCCGTGAAATTGACTGAGACCGACGAAGAGCAGTCGGTGGTGATTACGCAATGAAGCACCTTTTGAGCATCGATGACGTGTCCAAGGACGAGGCACTAGCAATTCTGAACCTAGCGACAGAAATGCGAGAAGTTAATACTCGGGAAGTTCGGAAGCTACCTGCCCTGAATGGCAAAGTTGTTGCCAATCTATTCTTTGAAGATTCCACTCGAACGAGGATCTCCTTCGAGATTGCTGCAAAGAGACTCTCAGCTGACGTAGTGAACTTCACAGCTAAGGGCTCTTCTGTAAGCAAAGGTGAGTCCCTAAAGGACACAGTCTGGACTCTTGAGGCTATGGGCGTGGACGCATTCGTGGTTAGACATCACCATTCAGGGGCCCCTCAAAAAATTGCAGCCAGCAACTGGTCGAAAGCAACTATTATCAACGGCGGTGACGGTACGCATGAACATCCCACCCAGGCTTTACTCGATGCGCTAACGATGAGAGTCAGACTAAAGGGAGCAAGCGATAGTGGTGATCTAGCGGGTGTGCGAGTACTAATTGTCGGAGACATCCTACACAGTCGCGTAGCAAGATCAAATGCCTTGTTGCTTAGGAAACTCGGTGCAATAGTTGCCTTCGCGGGGCCATCAACCCTGCTACCAAGAACTGCTACAACTTTGGTTGATGAGGTTTACTTCGACTTAGATGAAGCTCTAGAGAATAGTTTTGACGTGGTGATGATGCTAAGAGTGCAGTCGGAGCGGATGAACTCGTCCTTCGTGCCAAATTCAGTTGAATATACTGCGCTTTTCGGTCTGACCGATGAGAGGTTTGAGAACCTCGGGGGTAAGGCACTGATTATGCACCCCGGTCCGATGAACCGCGGGTTGGAAATCGCATCAAAAGTAGCCGATTCAGATTCATCTGCAATTTCCGAACAAGTATCTAACGGGGTAGCCGTGCGCATGGCTGTCCTCTATCGCCTTCTAGCTCAAGAAAGTAAATGAAATGAAATCAATCGTCATTAAGAATGCAACGCTTGCAAATGGCAGTGTCACGGATGTGCTTATAGAGCAAGGTGTTGTGCAACAGCTAGGGGGTTCACTAAAAGGTGACCGAGTAATCAAAGGTGACGGTCTCATGTTGCTAGCAGGATTTGTTGACCTACACACTCATCTTCGTGAACCAGGGTTTGAAGCAAGCGAAACAGTACTAACTGGATCAAAAGCCGCGGCAGTTGGTGGATACACCGCTATTCACGCAATGGCTAACACAAACCCTGTCGCCGACAATGCAGCGGTAGTCGAACAAGTACATCGCCTTGGAGTCGATGCAGGTTATGTCGAGGTGCGACCAATCGGAGCGGTAACTCAGGGGCTTGAAGGTAATCAACTAGCTGATCTAGGTTTAATGAATAAATCAAAGGCTGGGGTAACAGTATTTAGTGACGACGGAAAGTGTGTGAGCGATGCCTTAGTTATGAGGCGCGCTCTCGAGTACGTGAAGAGTTTCGGTGGTGTGATTGCCCAGCATGCACAAGAACCAAGCCTGACGAAGAACTCCACCATGAATGAGGGAGCTAAAGCTTTGAAGCTTGGCCTCACCGGTTGGCCAGCTGTTGCTGAGGCAGGAATAATTGCGCGAGATGTGCTTCTAGCAGAAGCGACTGGATCAAGATTGCATATCTGTCACCTCTCAACAGCTGAGGCAGTAGATGTAGTCCGTTGGGCTAAGAAGCGGGGAATTAACGTCACAGCAGAGGTGACACCACATCACTTGCTCCTAACCGAGGATGCCATCGGTGAATACAACACCGTCTACAAAGTAAACCCACCATTGCGAACAAATACTGATGTTGAAGCTGTAAGGGCCGCTGTCGCCGATGGCACCATTGATATTGTTGCCACCGACCACGCCCCACACGCTGCGGAAAGTAAGGATTGCGAATGGGGTGAAGCTGCCTTTGGTATGACTGGTCTGGAGACGGCTGCCGCGGTAGTTTATACAACACTGGTTAAGACTGGCCTAATCGACTGGGAGAAATTCCAATTCATAATGTCTACCAAACCAGCTGAAATTGGCGGCATTGCTGGCCATGGTCGTCCTATCGAAGCAGGTTCACCAGCGAACCTGGTTCTCTTTGACCCAAAGCATGAAGTAATTGTGTCTGGAAACACTCACAGCAAGAGTCAAAATAGTCCATACATCGGCATGACATTAACTGGAAAAGTTACACACACGATTTATAACGGGAGGCTCACGGTTACTGATGGTCGACTAGTTGAGTTGGAAGGAAACAATGCTTAAGTCTCGCTCCGCACTTCTTGTTCTAGAGGACGGCAAATACTTTACCGGCGTACCTTTCGGGGCCGAGGGTATAGCTCTTGGAGAGATAGTTTTCGCAACCGGTATGTCTGGCTATCAGGAAACATTAACCGATCCAAGCTATGCCGGTCAGATCGTCCTGCAAACTGCACCGCACATCGGTAACACTGGAATGAACGATAAGGACGAAGAGTCGGATCGGATCTGGGTCGCAGGTTATGTGGTTAGGGATGTATCCAGAATTGTCAGTAACTTTAGAAGCGAAAGATCACTCGAAGCGGATTTAATCCGAGACGGTGTCGTTGGAATCTCAGAGCTTGATACGAGAGCGCTTACGCTGCATTTACGCGAATTAGGAGTTATGCGCGCTGGAATATTTACCGGTCTTGAAGCAGAACAACAGCTTTCCAAGCTTGTTTCCAAAGTGCGAGAGAGCGAACCAATGGCTGGTCGCTCACTATCCGATGTTGTCTCCACAAGAGACAAGTACGTAATCTCCTCCGAGACTGAGCAATTCGGGAGAATCTCCATTCTAGACCTCGGAATTAAGCGATCAACAATTGAGAACATGGCTGCGCGGGGTCTTGAAGTTACTGTGTATCCTGCCAATAGCACGGTAGAGGAATTACTAAGTAATAATCCGGATGCAGTTTTCTATAGCAACGGTCCAGGTGACCCAAGTACCGCTGAGTCACAGGTGAAGACACTTCAGGAACTCTTGAAGCGACAAATTCCATTCTTTGGAATTTGTTTCGGCAATCAACTGCTAGGTAGGGCTCTTGGTTTTGAAACTTATAAGCTTGCGTTTGGACACAGGGGAATAAATCAACCGGTGTTGGACCGAAAGACGGGACGCGTTGAGGTCACCGCACACAATCACGGCTTTGCAGTCAAGGTGGATGGCGGAGAGGTGATTGATTCACCTGCTGGGTTTGGTCGAGTGCGAGTAAGTCACATCTGCCTTAATGATGACGTGGTCGAAGGATTAGAGTGCCTGGATCTTCCGGCTTACTCGGTCCAGTATCACCCTGAAGCTGCGGCGGGACCTCATGATGCCAACTACCTGTTCGACAGGCTTATCGAAATGATTACCGAAAACCGAAAGATCAAGGGACTCTAATGCCACGCAGAGAAGACATAAAGAGTGTGTTGGTAATCGGTTCTGGACCGATTGTTATCGGACAGGCTTGCGAATTTGACTATTCAGGAACACAGGCATGCCGAGTACTCAGAGCAGAGGGAGTTCGAGTAATTCTCGTAAACAGCAACCCTGCCACCATCATGACCGATCCAGACTTTGCTGACGCTACTTACATCGAGCCAATTACGCCCGAAGTAATCGAATCAATCATCATCAAGGAAAAGCCAGACGCTATTCTGCCAACGCTTGGTGGACAGACAGCCCTAAATGCAGCTATGTCGCTACACGAGCTTGGCATCCTGGAGAAATACAACGTAGAACTAATTGGCGCTAATGTCTCAGCCATCAAAGCGGGTGAAGACAGGCAATCATTCAAGGAGTTGGTCATTGAGTGTGGTGCTGATGTGGCAAAG
>Ga0222712_10003740_pt1 | contig 16352 bp, 25 predicted proteins | sample C33_657DmetaG_FD_165043 | JGI IMG/M metagenome (GOLD analysis project Ga0222712, IMG submission 165043) | Estuarine water microbial communities from San Francisco Bay, California, United States - C33_657D | ecosystem: Environmental > Aquatic > Marine > Unclassified | place: USA: California...
TGAGATCAAGTGTGCCGACGACCGTCGTCAGGAGCGAGACAGCCCTGGAGATCGTCGGCACCGAGAGGGCAGCTTCCTCCGACGCCCCGACGGAGTAGGAATAAAACTGCCCGATTTGGGAAGCACCGGCGGCCGCACCGACAGGAGCGGATGCGAAAGCGGGTGCCTCGACCTTGCGGCGGAATAATGCCATTGGTCGCATTGTGTACACGAACGGGCGTTTGTTTCAAGGACCGCCGATAAAGATAGAGAGTGATCACCTACCTGGCGAACGCGACAGCTGCACGGGTTTTCTGTTGGGGTCGAGCGACGAGGGCGGCGGCCCACACCATGCACCGCGCCAAGGTGATCAGCCCAGGCGACTTTTGTGATGACAGGACGAAGCCGCCTTGGGTTTTGACGCCGACGGCACGGTTGACGTGCTCCAGCAGCATTTGTTCGCCGGTGTGCACCAGCAGCCGTTCGGTGATGAATTGGCGGACGGTGGCGGTGTGGGTCAGCAGCTCGGAGTAGCCGACGATCACCTTTTTGCGCTCGAGCGCGGCCGGGGCCAAGGTGGCCAGCGACGGGGTGAGCGCAATTGTGGTCAGGTCTGAGGCGAGCTTCTCGATCTCGGTCCAGACTTCGGCGAGGGTTTGGGCGACGAACGCGACGGTGACGCCGATGCGGCCGTCGTCAAGTTTGACGGCGCGGACCGCCGCATAGTTCGACTCGTCGATTGAGCTGTCGACGGCGAGCACACCGCCGGCGGGCACCTGGTCAATCTGCAGTTTGTTGAACTCGCCTGGCTGGACCCACGACTGGGCAGAGCTAATCCACAGGTTCAGTGACGCTCGGAGGAAGGCGGATTTGTCGGCCATGCCGGACTCGTCGATGAGGGTGTCAAATTCGAGGGTGTGGCCGAGGGCTGGGTTGGCCATGTGCCAGAACGCGGCGTCGTCGGTCTCGACACCAGGCGGGATCGACCATTCGGCGAAAAACAGTTTGCCTGGCTTGTCCTCGTCAATGGCCCGCAAACCCTCTTCGCGGAATTTGATCATGGCTTTGGAGTCTTCGGTGCCGGCGGTCGACCACATCGACAGCATCGGTTCGCGCCGAGCCCGCTGGGATGGGATCGCGCCGTTGAACAGGACGTCCGAGCTGACGTTCCACACCTCGTCGGCGACGATGTAGTGCGGGCTGTAGCCGTGAAACGCTTTGGGTGTCGCGGCCTGCACCAGCCAACGGGAGCCGTCAGGCATTTCGAGCTCGTTGCGGCCATAGGACCAGTACGGCTTCGCTCCGAACTTGGCTTCGAGGATCGGGGCCAACGCCTCGAACTGCTCGACGGCTAGGTCGAGACTGTGCGCGGTTGAGATCAGCAGCACCGGCTCGCCGCGACGGATCGGTTCCCGCGTCAACGCCCAGGCGATCAGGGCTCGAAGCGCGACTGACTTGCCGTTCTGTCGGGCGACCGACACCAAACTCCGCCGGTAGCACAGGCCGCCGGCATCGTCATGGGAAAGCTGCCCAGCCAACGCCTCGATCTGCCACGGCATCAGCTCAATCTCAAGCACCGCCTTGGCAACCTCTGCCACTTCGGCCGCGTAGGAGCCTGAGCCCTGCCCCCTGGTAATCAGCCTCGGCGGGATTCGCCCAAATACCGCGCCGCCAGACGGAGTCAGGACAGATCCGCCCTCCTCAGCCGTCATTCCCACATTCTGGGATACATCGACGGATGGGGTCGGGGGCAATAATTTTTCATTTTCAAAAAAAACTTCTGATTTTTTTTGATTTTTTCGTTTTGCGACTTGGTTTGCCCTTTTCTTGGCCAGGTACTCGGCCCCGCGTTTTGCGTTGCATTTGTGGCAAGCACCGACCCAGTTCGTTTGGTCCATGGGGTCAATGCCTCGGTCTACTTCGATGAGGTGGTCGACGGTGGTGGCTTTGGCGCGTCTGCACCAGTGACAGACGTCGTGGTGTTGTAGGAATTCTGCCCGGGCTGTGCGGTATGCCGGTGTGTCGATGTCGCGGCGTGGTTTGCCTTTGCTGGTCATGGCCGTGCGATGCCGTCGCCTTTGCAGTCTGGGCAGATCATGGGAAGGCCGCCGAAGCCGTCAAGGATGTGGCCGTTGCCGTAGCAGTATCCACAGAGTTTGGGTTCACTCCCTAAGACACTCTCTGATTCTTTTAACGTACTTGGTATCTGTTCTTCTATAGACGCCTGGGAAACCGACGGCTGGTTTTCCGTCGTCGGTGGTTCTTGTTTTCCCCTCATTTTCCACAGGCTATTCACACGCCTGGGGTAGTCGTAGAAATGCAGCTCTGTGGTGAAGCGGCCGCGTTCGTCTTGGGCTTTGACGCGGCGGGCGTAGCCGGCGACGATCAGTTCGTTGATTGCTGCTCGGATTGCGTCGCGGCCTTCCAAGCCTTGCCTGGCAAGTGTCTCCGCGCTGGTGCGCCAGTTGTCGGGCATTGAGAGGACGTAGGCGAGGACGCCTCGGGCGCGGTAGGACAGGTGGGGGTCTCGGAGTGCCCTGTTGGGCAGGATTGTAAAGTCACGCTCGATCCGTGGTGTGCGGACGATTGTCATTGTCGGGGCCTTTCAGTAGTCGGGTTTGTATGAAGTGCCAGTCGGCGGGCCGCCACACGTAGCACTCGGCACCGGCGGTGTCGAGGGTGCGTAGCCAGTCGATCTGGTCTGCCTCGCAGCGGCCTTTATCGGCTTTCAGTTCGGCGAAAATGATGCCTTTGGTCTTGTGGGCCATAACGAGGTCTGGGAAGCCTGTGTGGCCTTGTACGTGGGTCATCCATGCGCCGTTGCGGGTCATGCCTGGCCGAACGTGATGCACTTTCCAGCCGTACAGGATGGCCATGGCAATGACTTGGTCTTGGAATTCACGTTCCCGCATGGGCCACAACCAATCTGCCGATTACTTCGGCGACTTGGGGAACGACGGCGTTTCCGAGTCCTTTAATTCGGTCCAGCCGAGAGGGAACCCCATCAGCCACTCGACCCACATCGGGTTCAATCGCCCACCAATCAGGGATGGATCCGAAGTCGCCACAGCGCCGCCAAGCATCACTTGCAAAGACTTCGTTCGATGGCGAACCACAGCGTTTTTGTGGTCGTTGCTCTGTGGCGTCGGCCACCTCTGCACCGCGTCCGCTAATCCCATTCCGTGAGTTGATTTTCCGTTCTTCGCAACTCGACGGTTCTTGTGGTTCCAAATCGCGTCGTGATGCTCGAACTCCTGAGTCGTCGGTGTAGGCCACAATGACGATCCGATCTCGGCGGTGATTGGCTCCCACGGAGGCCGCAGATACAACACGCCATTCCGCAGAGTACCCGAGGGCGGCAATTTCGCTAAGAACGGTAGTTCCGCCAAGGGAGAGGTGGCCTCGTACATTTTCAAAGATTGCGTAACGGGGTCGTAGAACGCGTAGGGCTTCTCGTACCCATGGCCAGAGGTGGCGCGGGTCTTCTTCGCCTTGTCGTTTGCCAGCGGTGCTGAAAGGCTGGCAGGGGTATCCGCCGCAAATGACGTCGGGTCGAACAACGTCGGCGAAGTTGATTCGTTTGATGTCTCCAAGGTTGGGCACCTCCGGCCAATGTTTTGCCAGCACTTTGCAGGCGTAGGGGTCAATTTCTGATTGCCAAATGACGCGCATACCTGCGCGTTCAAAGCCAAGGTCAAGGCCGCCAATGCCCGAAAACAATGATCCAACAGTCAGCGGTTTCATGTGATTTTTGCGCCGTTTTGCTTTGCAGCCCAGTCGACGAGGTCAAAGTCTTCGCCGAGGTCAATGCCTTGCTGATCGGCCGCAGTGCGGAAATAGCCCGCCAAGTAATACGCGATTGATCGGTAATACCGTTCGGTTTTGTGCGCGGTCTCAAGTTCGCGTCTCAAACTGTCAAGTTGAGTTTGCAAAGCCCTAATCGTTGCGTCCATAGTGCCTCCAAACGTCGACGACGGCTTGGGCCGCCTTGACTTGCTCGGTTGCGGCTTCGCTGAGCCGCTGGTATTCGTCGCGCAGCTGCAGGTATTCGGCGATCAGGTTTTTGTAGTCGCCGGCAAGCACGACGGTGACGTATTCGCCTGGCGCGATCTCGACGTTGAGGTACGGGTGCACGTCGCCGGGTTTGAACGGCCACGGCAGTGAGGGTGCGTCATTCATTGGGCAACCTGCCGTGCTCGTTGTAGTACAACTTTAACGCGGTCTCATACATGAGTTTCCAATGATCGACTCTTGCCCGTAGGCGTTGAATCTCATCAGCGGCTTCGGTCAGCGTTTGCCATGAGTCTCGTTGGTCGTGCCAGTTTCGTAGCCGAGTCACGATGTCATTATTCATAGCGGCGGCCCTGCTTCTCCCGCCACCTGGCGCGGCGACGCCGTTCGAGGTCCTGATACCAGTCGTCAAAGGCGTAGACCAGCAGCACTGAGAGGAAGCTGGCGATGCCGACCGCGATCACGAATTTGATAAAGCCGGCGAGCATTAGAATGGCTCCTCGTCGCCTGGAGCGTATTCGGCGGGCAGTTTGCCAGCCTTCAACGACTCAATCAGTTTCGCTGCGTCGGTTGCAGTCAAGTCTGCGGGCATCTCGACGACCATCGGCGGCTTCAATTTCTTCGCCAGGTCGTGAATGTAAATGCGCTGCTTTTCCGTGGCGAGGCCCGACGGGCGGTTGCCGTAGGTAGCGGGTTGGCCGCCCATGCGCTGCACTTTGGTCATTTCTTCGCGGCTCGCCCGCTTCGACGGGTCCGAGCCGGCAAAGCCTGCGTTGGCGAGGGCGCGACCGACGGCGGAGGTTTCGCAGTTCTCGACGTGGCTTGTTGAGTTGACGCCGCGATCAGTGACGTGCTCCTCGGCCCAGCCGGTAGCGATCAGGGTGTTGTCGACCCATAGCTCGGCGCGGAACACGCACCAGCCGTCGCCTCGATGCACCATGTCGGTGATGACGCGGGTGTGGCCGTCGGTGTTTTCCAGCCAGCGCGACAGGCGTGTCGCTACTGGTTCGTAGTCGTCCAGGTTGAATGTCATGTCGGGGCTCCTGTGTTAGTTTGGTGTGTTTTGTGTTGTCACTGATGATCTGGTGCCCCACGGCCGCCAGCCGTAAAGTTTCCAGAGCTCTAGCCCGACCTTCAGGTTGCGCTTCGGGTCGGTTAGATCGTTGCGGGCGTCGATGTAGCCCATGCGCGTTGCCCAGCCGACGTTGCTGCCGTTGATTTGCAGCAGGCCATGTGAGCCGCCCCACGGGTCGCGGGGATTATGCGCTGAGGGTGTGCACCGCGATTCGCGCCACATGATGCGGGCCAAGTTGGCGCGTTCGGATTTGGGCCAGCCGACCTGCCGTGCGAGGTCGACGTAGCGTTTGCAGGCGTGGCCGACGGCGGCGTCGGCCGGCTGTGCGATGGATAGTGCGGCGATGGTGAGCACGGTTGCCGCGATGCGCCTAACGGCGCGGCCTTTGTTCGGCGGACATGGTGGCCTCCTAGGCGGCGGTCCAGACGCGGATCGGTGCCGCGTGGCGGGTTTGACGGCGGGAGATGACGAACTCGCCGGTGTGGCGGATGATGCCTTGGCGGCGCAGCTTGTTGAAGATCGCGCCGAGGGCGGACGGTTCGTGGGTTTCGCACCTGGTGTGTTTTGTCAGGTGTGACCAGACGTCGTCGGCTGTGAACGTGGGACGCATACGGGCGATGTGGATGACCGCTGCTTCGGCGGTTTGTTTCCATTCGTCGTTGGCGTTGCGCTCAACGCGGCCGATGGCTTCGTCTCGGGCCGCGAATGCGGCAAAAAGGTCGTCTTGCATTGGGTCTCCTTCAGTCGGGATCGGGAGTGACCCCGTCGACATTACACGGGGCTTGTGCGCGGGTGGTGGATTACCCGCAGTACTGCCAGTGCCAGGCTTCGAACTCTGGCGACGACGGATCGTCGGATTGCAGGTAGAAGCCGAACGCCGGCGCGTTAAGGCACAGCCAGTCGAGAACCTTGGCAGTCGTGACATCGAGGTCAATCGCCAAGCCGAGGCCGTGATTGGATTTGCCTGGTGTCGAGCTGGGGGCCATGCCTGGGCGCAAGTACCAGACTTTGTTGTCGTAGGTGCGTGTCACGGTCGGGCTCCGGCCGAGGTCGACAGTTGAGTACCGCTGCTTGAACAGCTGGTACTGGGCTTCGAACGAGCGGTAGTCGCCGACGTTGCGAAGTTTGATCCCAGACTGAATCGCCTGGTCATACATCCGATTGAAGGCGTCGGCTGCGCCTTCCCACATCTGCCCGCCGCACTTGACGGGGCGGAGCATTTTGCCGGACAGCTTGCCGTTGTCGACGCCCTGCAGGGCCGCAGGGACCACCAGTTTCTTGTACGGGTACTTCGACGCCTTTTTGGGCTTGTCGGCCGCCACAGGGGCTTCTGCGGGTTTGACGGCGGCTTTCTTCGCTGCTTTCTTGACTGCCATAGGTGCTCCTACTGGACGACCATTACGGTCAGGGTTTCGGTCTGCCCGCTCGAACAGACGGCGTAGAGCTCGTCGGCTGGGCCGAGGAAAACGTCGTGTTCGCCGAGGGCTTTGCCGTAGGCGTAGCCGGTGCTCGACGTGACGGTCGAGTTGCCCAGGTAGACGGTTGTGTTGCCGATCGAGGCCAAATGGGCGGTGCGGTGTCCGACGCCGGTTGAAACGATTTTGGTGCGTTCGTCGGTGATCGCGTATTGGGCTGAGGTGATCATTCGTCTGGCCTTCCGTCTCCGTCTTTGTCGACTTTGCCTGCGGTAGAGATCATGACACCTGACAGGGTGCCGGACAGGAATAGGACGATCGGTTGTATGAGATTCAGCGATTCTTTATCGGCTTCCGGCATGGTAGGCGGCGCAGGTATAAAAAGCAGCTGGATGAACACGGCGACCATGGTAAGGACCAGGGTGCCGGCAAGGGTGATGCCGACCCAGAAACGGAGGCGGGCGTTGAGCTGCTCGGGCGTGTACGGCGGCCTGTTCGGTTTGATGTTCTCTAGCACGTCGAGCGCGCCTCCAGGTTGGGTGTGGTTGGGACGGGTCCGGCCCAGTTGAGGGCTTTGTTTTTGGTTCGGGTCACGGTTGTGGTGGTGCAGTCGATCCAGACTTTGTTGTTGCAGCTGCTAGCCAGCACGGTGAGTAGCACCGCCGCAAGGACGGTGCGTCGCGTCATTCGGGGGCGATCTCCTTTGCGTTTTCTAGTTCGGCAATTTCCTCGGCTGTGAGTTCTCGTTGCACGACTTCGCCTGTTTCAACATTGACGGTTAATTCTGTCGGGTTCATGCTTTCCTCTGTCCAAGAATTGTGATGAGACCATTCATAGCGACTGCGCCGCCGCTATGCGTAAAACGCAGGCCCGTGTCGCTACTTTGCGTTTCTTTTTGCCCTGCGCTCAACAAATAAAAAAATGACGTCGTGCTGTTTCGCATTTGTCCCGCAGAATTGTAGGCAGTTCCCGTCGCGGAATTGAATGGTTCAAACACGGTAACTATGGCGTTTCCACGGTCGGTTGTGTTGTATGCGTAAACCCACCGAAACGCCACTTGGTCAATGTTTTGACCGCCTAAGTTTTCTACGTAAACGTAGTTTGTGCCAGTATCTGTTGATGCAGGACTGCCGCTTCGGGTTTGTATGTAGAGATAGCCTGCCGATGCGCCGCGAAAATTGCTGATGACGATTTGATAAGTGTCATACGTTGCCGAAAAGCATCCGTCGACGTTGACTGCCGTATTCCCCCCGAGGTCAACTGACGTAATGTAAACCCAGCCGCCATTGTTGAGGTAGGTGTTGGTGTCGGCTGCGGTGAGGACTTCGCCGGTGGTGAATGTTTTAACTGCCATTAGAACCCCAATGCGTTGTAATCAAGCCGTCCCAAAACGGCGTCGTTGAGTGTGAGAAAAGCGTACGCGGTCGCCGGCGATAGGCGCACGGCAATTGTCGTTTGGTTTGGCGTGGCACTGATAGTCATGCCCTCTAACACGCAATTGTAATTAGTGCTTCGCAAACGTACGGTGATTTGTTGGCCGAGCACTAGGTAAGCGAGCGGCGTTGCGTTTGCCCACGTTTTGACGTTTGTTGTGACGCTGTTCGGGGCCGCGCTTGATTGGCTCAGTACGACGTTGAGGTAGCCGGCAAGGTTGGCCGCCTGGCTGGTTGTCTGGTCGTAACTGTCCACCGAAAACGAGCGACCCAGATTGCCGGCGGTTTGAGTTGCCAAGCCGGCAGGGTTGACGACCGTGCCGTCGACGTAATCCTCAGCCAGCGACGCAAACGCGATCCTGTCATACGGGATTTTGTATGTCGTGGTGGCTGTGTTGTCGTCGGTTAATGTGACGAACGGGCCCGCTGTTGCGGTGCCGCGCTGAAACGCCACGATCGTGTTCTCGAAGTCGTAGTCGGCGATGTATGCCTGTTCGGTTGTGGCAAGTTTTTGGAAATACGGGATTGGGTTTTCATCGGTCACGGTGAACGCGCTGACGAAGCTGGCACCGATGCCGGTTGATTGGGTGAAATTGACTGGTGCGTCGGTGAGCAGGATGCCCATTGAATAGATGGTTTCGTCGCCTGCTGTGATCGTTGCGCTGACGTTTGACCTGCCGGCGGTGGCTAGGGCGGCTTCGCAGGCAATTTCCCAGGTGTCCCCGTTGGTGACGAAGTCGTATTCGATTTTGATGTCGGCGACGCGAAACCAGTAGTCGTAGGAGACGCTGGTGTTGTTGATTTTGATGAAGTCGTTGACGGCGAGGCTGGGAAGGCTGCCTGGCACTCGACCTGTGATCACGGCTGTGCTGGGCCGCCATTGGTCGGTCACTTTGTTGCGGCCGAGCTGCATGACAATTGATTGCACGTTGTTGAGCTGTGTGTATGTGCCGCCTTCGGTCGTTGACCGGTACACCCGCCAGGTGAGATCAGCCATTAGGCGGCCGTTCTGATTGGCACGACACCGTTTTGGAACATATAACGGCGGAGCGCGTCGACGACCGCGTTCGGATCGCCGCCATTGACGTTGATTGTCACGTTTGTGGCCATTGAGCCCATGCGGTCGAGGGGTACGACGGCCTCTGGGCCGGCTTCGCCAATCAGGGCCAGCGTCGGGCTGTTGACAATGCCGCCGTTGGCGAGCTCGGGAATGTTGGGGACGTCAAAGCCTTTGCCGCCGATGCCAGGCACCCACGACGGGATTTTGAACGACAGTTTGCCGATGGTGTTGTTCCAGGCTTTTGCGATGCCGTTGAACAAGCCTTTGTAAATGCCGATGTAAGTTGAGACGGCTGTTTTGATTGCGTCGACGACGCCGGTGAACGCGGCTTTCAACGCTCGACCGATGTCGTCGACTATTTCGCGGAACGGCTCAAATTTCTTGTAGGCGAGCACGATTGCCGCGCCGATGGCGACGATCGCGGCGGTGGCCAACACGATCGGGTTGGCAGACATGGCAAGGTTAAATGCTTTTTGCGCGACGGTGGCCGCCGTCGTGATGACGGTCCAGGCTTTCATCGCGGTGTTTGTGATGACGACAGCTGCGGCGATGCCGCCGAACGCGACACCAAGTTTGACGACCAGGTCAGTGTTTTCGCTGATCCATTTCGACGCTGACTCCAGGTAGGGCAGCAGCTTCTCAATGATGGGGATGAGGGCTGCGCCGATCGACTCTTGCGCTTCGCCGATAGCGACGCCCATGCGCTTGAACCGGCCTTCGGCTGTTTCGGCGGCCGCCGTTGAGGCACCACCGAACGTTTCCTCCATGATTTTGCCGAGCTCTTGAAACGACGCGCCTTCCTTGACCAGGGCGCGCATCGAGGGGTCGAGCTTCGCCAGGGCGGTGGTTTGGCCGTTATAGGCCTTGGAGAGGGCTTCTGAGACGCTGGTGAGGTCTTTGCCAGTGGCGGCCGAGATGTCCATCGCCAGCTGCAGGTTTTGTGAGGCCAGTTCGGCCGAGCCCATGCCTCGGGCCAATGTGCCGAGCGCGTTACGAAGGTCTGTGTCGGCGACGCCAGTAGCGAGCGTCATCGCCGAGATCATTTCCTCGGTCGCTTCGACCTGCTTGTCGGTTGCCAGCGTCGACACTTTGAGTGTGCGGGCCAGTTCGGCCGCCGACTTCTGATCCTCCATCGCAGCCTTAGCGGCTGCACCGCCGGCGACAGCCAGGGCACCTAACGCGGCCGCCGCTGGGATCGCGGCTTTCTTGATGGCGAATTGGGCTTTTTCGCCGGCTGTTTCAAGCTGCTTGAACTGTTTAACGGCTTTGTCAATGCCGCCGCCGTCAAACTCGGTGATTAACGGGATTTTGATTGCCATTAGGCGAGTTCCTTTGCGGTCTGGCGCATGACGTCGCTAACGGCCGACGATAGTTCGCGGGTCACCTGGTCGAGGTTGCGTTCGGCTGCGGGCCACATGACGCGGGACGGCCTGCCGAAACGGTCGAGCGCGGTGGCGAGCGGGTTAGCGTTGCGTTTGCCGGCCATGTCAATGATGGTGGCTGCAGCGTCGCGCTGTACGACCGCTATAACAGCCGTAGCCCCGCGTTTAGTGTCGACGCGGGCCTGGACACCAGACTTCGCTTTTTTCTGGCTGTAGGGCAGAATTTGGCGGCCTCGGGGTGCCCACTTGCGGGTCATGCCCGACAGGTACTCGGCAGGGTAGGCGTTTTGTGCGGCGGAGACGATTGGCTGCGCGATCTGCTTGACATCCTTGGTGAACTGCTTCCGCAGGTCTGGGTCGAGGCGGCGAAGGGCTTTGATGGCGTCAGCTGCACCGACAAACTCTGTGCGGACTGTCGTCATCGTTTGCTCGCCTTTCTCTGCTTGTTAATGATGTCGATTGCGGTTGCCATGTCTCGGGCCTCAAACGGAATGTTCGGCGGCCAGAACCCGGTCGCTACAAGCAGTTCGGCTAGGCCGCGGCTGTAGCTCCCGGTGGCGTAGGGTTTTGATCTTCGGTGCCGAGCACGTCCAGACTGACAATCGTTTTCGCGTATTCGTCAAACATGAGCGGGACGGTGATCCCAGCCGCCTTGGAGGCTTCGTAAGCCAAAAACGCTAGGTCTTCGGCTCCGATGCCGGCGACCAGGTCGCCTGCTCGACGTTTGTACTTGCGTTCCCAGCTGATGACGTTGAACAGGGTAGTGGTGACCACGTTGGGGCCGCTGCCTGTGTCGACGCTGATGCTGATTTTCATGGGTTTTCTCCTTGCACGGTTGGAGTCGGTTTGTTACGGGCTGACGATGTCGCGGGCCCAGGTGCCGCCGGTGAAGGTGACTTCCTGGGTCGAGAGCTCACCGACGGTCGAGTTGATCGGGGTGAACTCGGCCAACATACAGCCGGTGATGGTGTACTCGGGGTTTGTGGCTGATTCGGTGGTGCCGCTGGGGCTGATGACCAAGGTGGCGGTGCCGACGTTGACTGCGTCGTACAGCGCGGCCTCGACCTCGTTTGAGCCGTAGCTGTTGAACAGCGTGAGGGTCACTTCGCAGTTCTGCAGGCCCTTGGTGAACTTGTGCGCCGTGTCGCCGAACGCGGTCACTTCGAGCGCGTCGTAACCCGACGTGATCGTGCAGGCGGTGCACTGGTCGGACAGGTCGTAGGTCGTCATTCCGACGGTCAGGTTGACTGTCGCGTTTGACAGGAAGGTCGTGGTTGCCATTTCTAGTTTCTCCTTGCCGCGATTGCGACGGTCAGTGAGTATGCGGGTATTTGTTGGTCGCCGACGGTCACGGAGACGGGCCTGCCGCCGGTAACGGCAAGCGTGGTCGAGGCCATGATGGTGTCAGCGGTCGTGATGAGATAATCCTCGGCGTCTTGGTTGCCTGGTGGCGCGGCGAGGATCAGCAGCTCGAAACGGATGTCGCCCACGTTGTATGTGAACGAGTCAAACGTCGGAGGGTTGATGAGTACGGATAAGGGGCGGGCATTTCGCGGGTCCGTTACCGGTGCGAGGTTCAGGGCCGTCAATGCGTTGACGATCGCCGTGCGTGACTCCGCGAAAATGCCTGTCGCCGGCACCTATGCCACCTGACTGCGGCGGATGCCGAGTAGGCGCATGATCTGGCCCATCGAGCCGATCGGTGCGGGTGCCCCAAGTTCGCCAAATGAGGCGAACGAATCAACCGAGCCCCGCTCACGGTAAAGGGCTCCGGCGTACATGATCGTGCCGAGTTTGACGGCACTACTTGGCACGGTGGAGAGGGACTCGCCTTGATAGCCAGCCATCTTCCGTGCCTTGTAGGCCCAAGCGTTGGCGGCGTCCGTGCACACCCCAACGAAGGCTGTGTCGTTAGCGGTTGCCACGGAAATACCAAGCCACGACAAAACGTCGGCTGCCAGAATCCAGGTGCACGTTTCGGTCCAGGTGACTGTGCCTGTGTTTGAGTCACGGGCCACGTCCGCGCCGGCTGATGCGAACAGCAGCTGGTTTGTGATCGTGACGTCGTAGTTGTACAGCCAGTCGCCCTCGTCGTCGACGCCCCGGTATTCGTAGACGGGAACGGCGAGGACGGTGAACGTGCCGTTGAAGCCGGTCGAGCCTGCGATGGTGATCGACTGTCCGATGCCGATTTCCGTTGCTTCTAGGGTCTGCACAACGGCGTAGTCATCCAAGCGCATGGCGTGGGTGACGGTGAAAACGGCCATTGTGCAGACTCCCTAGGTAGCAGCTTCAGCGGATCAGACGACGACCATCTTCACGAACTTCGACGCGTCGATCATGAGCGACGCGAAGTAGCCGCGGAAGGCGATGGTTCGGCTAAGGGTCGACGGTGCGTCCAGGCTGATTGCGCCCTTCTGCTGTTCGTAGATTTCGTAGCCGGAAGCGTCGCCCACGATGAGCGTGTCGGCTGCGAAGTTGCGGTCGACGACGACCTGCAGGCCGAACGCGACGCCGTTGACCTGGCCGGGCGAGAGGGAGCCGAACGCATTCATCGGTCCGATCTGCGGAAAGAGCGGGCGGTCAGCGGTGTCGCTGAGCTGCATGAGGGCCTTCCACCATTCGGGGTTGACGAAGATGTGCGTCGGGAGGTTGCCGTTGCTGGCCGAAAGGATGGTTTCGGCTGCGGTGGCGATCCACGACGCCCAGTACGCGGGGTCGGTTGACGATGCGCCGGTGAAGTTCTGGGTCGTGGTTGCACCCGACTTCAGGTTGTCCGCCGCGTAATTATCCGTGGCGTTGGCGTAGATGCGCCCCATGTCGTCAAGGATGATCGACAGCACGGCCGGGTCGGTCCAGTCGAGGTCGGCTTCGGACACGTTGACGTAGCCGCCGAAGATTTGCTTCGTGACCTGGTTGTTGAACACAACGAGGGTGCCCGACTGGTTGGTCATTTCCGACAGGCTTGCGCCGACGCTGGTGTGCGTGGTCACTTCGGGGCGGATGAACACCTTGCCGCCGCCAGGCATGGCGCGGACGCCGACGGCGTCAACGACGGGTCGACGGCCGACGAAGTTGTTGTACACCGGTCCGACGATCGGCGTCGGCAGGATGCCGGGCGTGTCGGTGGTGACGACGTCGGGCGCAGCTGCCTTGATGGCTTCGCGCATCTGGTGCCAGGCCGAGCCGCCGGCGATCGCGGCCGAGAGGTACTCGACGGCGGTCGGGAGCGGAACTTCCTTGCGGGCGGTCGCGTACACGATCGGCGACGTGGGGATGGTTGCCGGTGCCTGCGGGGCCTCGGCCTTGATTTCTTCTGACACTGTTTCCTCCTCGGAAATGTCTTGTGGGTTGTTTTCGTCGTCCTCTGGTTCGGCCGAGGCGGCGATGGTGTCGATCTGCGCCTCTGCGAAGGCTGGGACCGCGACTAGTGAAAGCTCGATGAGGTCGGCTGCGCTGACGATCATCGTGCCCTGCTTGTCGAATTTGAATTTCGTCGGGTTTGCACCGACGGACACGGAGTCGTACGCACCGGCTTTCAACAGCGCGACGGCGTCGCGTGACGCGGCCGTGTCGGCGAGCGTCGCCTCGAAACGTAGGCCGGTGTCTGTGTCTTCGAGTTTGTTGACGACGCCGCGCAGCTGCGTCAGGTCGTGGTTCTCGACGAGTTTGGCGGCCTTTTGGTTGACGTTGAACGCGCCGCGTAGGAATTTGACTTTCTGGCCGCCGGAGACAGTGGCGGTGACATCCCAGGGGACGGCGACGCCGGCGATTTTCGGTGCGTCGTTTTCTTCGTCGGCTGCGGCGAGCAGCTCGACCTCGGCGTTGAACTTGATCATTCGAGCTCCATTTCGTCTTCGGGCAAGTCGGGCACCGGCATTTCTTTTTGGATTTCGGGCGACTCGACCATGAACTGTTCGAGGTACGACTCTTGATCGAACTGGACGTGGCGGCCGTTCGGCAGAACGTCATTCATGCTGAGACGCTCCTGGATGGAGTGCAGCACGGGCCGCGCACCAAACAAGATCAGGTCTTGGCGTGACTGTTGCGCGTTCTGGTATGTCATGCCGGACTGGTCGATGCCCAAGAGGTAGCCAGGGATGTCGAGCAGGCGGGCCATTTCGAGCGCGGCGTACTTGCGCGACTCGACGAGCTGCAATTTGCTCGGGTCGGACGAGAATTCTTTCCATTCGACGGCCGAGTTGAGTGCGCCGATCGCGGAGACGCGGCGGGCGTTTGACCAGGCGGCCGCTAATTCGCCGAGCTCCTCGGAAGACATCGGTTCCGAGTTGGATGTCTGTTGGAGGTAGCCGGCTGCGATCTCGGTTGCGGCGAAACGCTCTGCGGCCTGGTCGAGGCGCAACGCGATCTGAACGGCGCGGCGGCCCGCGTAAACGATGCCCTGGTTCGGCGACAGGAACGTGATCACGTTGGAGACGTCAAGGGGCATACCGTTGAATTCGAGGTCGCTGGGCATACCGAACCATTCGGGTGATGCCGGCATTTTCTCCGATGACACCATGTTCGCCGGCAGCCATTGGAAGGTTGCGGGGAAGCCGGTGCTATAGCGCGATGTGACTGCCCAGTGGGCGCGGCCGTACATGATCAGGTCGCGGGCGGTCTTGCCCATGATCCACTGGCGGGGGACGGACGGGTCGGGCCGCGACATCCACGTCTCGCCCTGAACCCAGATTTTCTCGTATTCCTCGCCGGACCACTGCAGGACGTAGGACTTGAGATCAAGTGTGCCGACGACCGTCGTCAGGAGCGAGACAGCCCTGGAGATCGTCGGCACCGAGAGGGCAGCTTCCTCCGACGCCCCGACGGAGTAGGAATAAAACTGCCCGATTTGGGAAGCACCAGCGGCCGCACCGACAGGAGCGGATGCGAAAGCGGGTGCCTCGACCTTGCGGCGAAATAATGCCATTGGTCGCATTGTGTACACGAACGGGCGTTCGTTTCAAGGACCGCCGATAAAGATAGAGAGTGATTACCTACCTGGCGAACGCGACAGCTGCACGGGTTTTCTGTTGGGGTCGAGCGACGAGCGCGGCGGCCCACACCATGCACCGCGCCAACGTGATCAGCCCGGGCGACTTCTGCGATGACAAGACGAAGCCGCCTTGGGTTTTGACGCCGACGGCACGGTTGACGTGCTCTAGCAGCATTTGTTCGCCGGTGTGCACTAGCAGCCGCTCGGTGATGAATTGGCGGACGGTGGCGGTGTGGGTCAGCAGCTCGGAGTAGCCGACGATCACCTTTTTGCGCTCGAGCGCGGCCGGGGCCAGAGTGGCTAGTGACGGGGTGAGCGCGATGGTCGTCAGGTCTGGGGCCAGTTTCTCAATCTCGGTCCACACTTCGGCCAGCGTTTGGGCGACGAACGCGACGGTGACACCGATGCGACCGTCGTCGAGTTTGACGGCGCGAACTGCCGCATAGTTGGATTCGTCGATTGAGCTGTCAACGGCGAGCACACCGCCGGCAGGCATTTGGTCGATCTGCAGTTTGTTGAATTCGCCTGGCTGGACCCACGACTGGGCAGAGCTGATCCACAGGTTGAGCGACGCTCGTAGGAAGGCGGATTTGTCGGCCATGCCGGACTCGTCGATTAGGGTGTCGAATTCGAGGGTGTGGCCGAGGGCTGGGTTGGCCATGTGCCAGAACGCGGCGTCGTCTGTCTCGACACCAGGCGGGATCGACCACTCGGCGAAAAACAGTTTGCCTGGCTTGTCCTCGTCGATAGCCCGCAGACCCTCTTCGCGGAATTTAATCATGGCTTTCGAGTCTTCGGTGCCGGCGGTCGACCACATCGACAGCATCGGTTCGCGCCGCGCCCGCTGGGATGGGATCGCGCCGTTGAACAGCACGTCCGAGCTGACGTTCCACACTTCGTCGGCGACGATGTAGTGCGGGCTGTAGCCGTGGAACGCTTTGGGTGTCGCGGCCTGCACCAGCCAACGGGAGCCGTCAGGCATTTCGAGCTCGTTGCGGCCATAG
>Ga0222712_10003741_pt1 | contig 16348 bp, 32 predicted proteins | sample C33_657DmetaG_FD_165043 | JGI IMG/M metagenome (GOLD analysis project Ga0222712, IMG submission 165043) | Estuarine water microbial communities from San Francisco Bay, California, United States - C33_657D | ecosystem: Environmental > Aquatic > Marine > Unclassified | place: USA: California...
AGGAATATAAGATGTATTTGAATCATAATGATTTGATCTTTTTGTCAATATCTTTTCTACTTTACCAATCACAGCTCCTCGTTTCATACGGAAATCATAATCATTCCAATTGATTCCTTTTTGGAAAATCAGTTCTTGCATTTGATCAGTCTTAACACCGTGAAGTTCTTTAGTACTATAAAGACTTTGAGCAACTGAGGAAATACTGTTTCTTACAGCGTCTTGTTGTCTCCAAATAAAATAGTTTTTAACCTCATCAATAAATGGAATTTGAAAAGCTCTGGCATCAAATTCTGCCATTTTGAATTTTCCAATATCTTCAGGCTCTAAAAAGATCATGCTATCTTCCATGTATCTTACTAACCTAAGTTTATTGAATTCTGCAGTGGCCATTGAAGCAGCAACACTTACCATTTTCTGTAAGTTATTGTCAAACCAAGCATGAGTTCCTAATTCATCAAAATCTGTTAGGACTAAACTAATCTCATCTGATTGTACGTAACCAAATTTAACGCCTTGGATATTTTTACATAGATATGCAGTAGTTGCATTCATGTCTTCAATAAGTCCTTGGTCAAATGGTCTCTCTAAGCCTTTCGTATAAGTGTGAAATGCCTTTCCGTCGATACGGATAATTGTGTAGGTTCTCCTTGGGAGTTTGATTCTGGTTCTATCCTCGTAGAACTCTTTCATTCTGTCGCCTAGCGCGTCTTTCATAATATATGTTTTGTGCAACCGTCGTTAGTTGGATGCTTGTTATGTTTATTATATAAGGAATTTATAAAAAGTTTCTTAAATATTAAAATAAGTCTTTGATTAATTCAAATAGTGTTGGTTTCTTTTTTATGAATCCTATAGGAGCATATTCATGTAAAAAAGATCGCTTCTTAACATCTGATAATAGATCAAAACCTTGCCAATTTGAAATAATATCAACCATTTCACAAATACCTACGGTTTTGGCAGCTTCTACAAGTTGCTCGTAAACCTCTAAATCTGTTGATGCTGTATATTCACCTAATGTTGTGATTTTTGGTGGATTAGCTTGTCTTTGACCTTGTTTGTTTAGCATGTTAGCTGCTATGATTGCTGAATATGGAAAACTCATAATTTATTTGTTTTAATTAGATATGTAAATATAAACAAAAAACTCCAGACTAAAAAATCTGGAGTGTTAAAATTATGTTAAATTTAATAAAAGCATCCTCTTGCTCTTGCACGTCTTACAGCTTCCCTGTCCCTCTGTATTTCTTCTCTCCAACCGCATCTTGTTTCTGCATAGGCAATTCTTTTGTCCCATTCAAGAATATAACCTTCACGCTTAGCAAGACTTTCAACATACTTAATATAATCTTCAGTATGTTCTCTCTCATTCATCATTCTTACAAAATCACTTGATACCATACTTTATTTCGTTTTATGCCATAAAACTTCCGTGACTGGTTTCTTTCTAGCACTTCTAAAAGTACCATAATCTCTTTGAATCATAATCTGTAACTTTGTGAATAATTCATCAAATGATTCTTGTTTTTCTTTAAAGGAATAGTCTGTATAGTAACAATCTTCATTATCGATTAAAGCTGTTACAGGTCCTTTATAAAATTGTTTCATAATATACAATCCTTCTGGATAATGCACAATTGAAAATCTTTTTCTGATCTTTTTTAATAATTTTGCTTTCATGTTTTATTTGTTTTTAAATTGATGAGCAATAAGTAAAACTATAATTAGTCCTATAATAATTCCTAAAAAACCACCTATAATACTTGTCATGTCTTATTTGTTTTAAATTATTTTATTTATGATTTTTAAAGAAATCTAAAATCCTATCGCTAAATGAAAGTACAATGGCGATAATTATTACTGCTGTTATTAAACTCATTTTATTTGTTTTTTATTTTTTTAAACCACACAGGTATCTCAAATTTTTCAATTGGTGAATAACAAGAAGCACTAAATTTATTTAATATTTCAAGTACCTCTTCCTCACTATATCTTTCCTCTTGTTTTTCAAAACCATACTTCTCAAGCAATCTTATAGCTTGTGATTCATTATTACATTCAAGACATATTTTAATATACTGTAATAATCCATATTCGAGTGTTTCTTCATTTACAAGAATTTGACCCACTTCTAAAATATCGGTTTGTTCTTCTTCTGGCATTAATTCACTTAGACCGGTCAATGAACCACAGTTTTTACAAGAGATATTAACCTCGCTGTAAGTTTCTTCTGTATCATCGTCAATTTGTTCTGAGATGTGATATTCAAACATTTTATTTGAACCACATATACCGCAAATTACGTGGATTCTAGGATTTGCTATTGCCATCTCTCTATTTTAAAGTGGTTTCTAAAGTTGCTTGGTATGCTGATGTCTTATAAGGATCGTTGTTATTTTCTTTAATAATTCCAACGAATAATTCTCTGGCCTTTTCGATACCATGATATTTTAAAACTAGAGAGCCTGCAGCGGGAACTGTGATCGGCATTTTTTCATCGTGCTTCTCGCAAATTTCATCAACTACACCCTTTAATTGTTCTTTATAAGTTGGCTTTAATTCATCTAAAGCCTCTTCTAACATCTCAGAGAAACAAGTACCTCCATTATAGAATTGTCCAATGAATGAAATACTTCCATCCTCGCTTCTACTAAGCTTCATGAAATAATCTTCATCATTTGACTCTTCATGTTCGATTACTCTATAAAGTTTCTCTCCATGAATAAAATACTCTTCAGGTACTCTTTCACGTTTATATTCATATTCATTAAAGTTTTCTCTAAAGTCTTCTTGCCAATCCTCGCCTAATTCAATATTATGACGTGTTGCAATTGCTCTGCAAGTTTCCTCTAGAGTTCCAGTTAAACGTACTGGATATAATCTACCTGTGTGAAATTCTGTTTGACTCATCGTTATACTACTCTAAATTCTGTGTTACTAATTCTTTCGGTGCTTCCGTCATGTTCGATTGCAAGCCTTCTATTTAACATGTCGATAAAATGACGTTGTGCTTTATTATCTGGCCTAGTATCTGGGTCAATAAATTTTAAAAACATATCGACTTGTTCTGGTCTAAAACCTCTCATGAAATTTGGATTGTATATTTCAGAGTTTGTTAATATTCTAATCGAACCGTGAGCAAATAAATATTGAACTGCCTCATCTACTAATCTTGTAGTTTTACCAGTTTGTCTCATTATTCTTCGTCTTGATTAAATTTTGTTATACGTAATAAAATAAAGAATGGAATTACAATTGCATAAAATTGCCATGTCATAAATGATATTTTACCAAAGGCTGAAAGTGAAAATCCTAACCATAAAGGTCCTATGTGTCTGTATACGTTATTCATTTTCTTAAGGTTTATAAATTACTACTGACACTTTCATGTCCTTTAACTCTGTTTGAATAATTTTTTTGATTCTATTCCAATCTCCACCAGCCAATCCAGCGCCAATCTTTGGTAAGCCAATATGTTTACCTTTAAAAATATGATTGATTTTGCGCATGCATAAGGTCAATGCCTCATAATCCAGCGGCTTTGAAACTCCATCCGTGTGATTCTTACCATACTTGAATTGTGTGTATGAATTCACAACGCTTAATGTTGGTTCGTTTTGATTGTTTTTAAAACCAGCCAAAGACCAAACTGCATTTTCACCAAGTACGAATGTTTCGTAATCAATATTACCAAGTTTCAAAATACTTGGACCTTCTGCTTCCATTTGAAATTTATCAACATCAAAAGCTTTTGCCATTTGAGGTGCAATGCCAGCTCCCATATTTGAAAGGCAATTACAACCATGCGTAATCACATCAAACTTTCCATGTTTTGCTAGCGCAATTAAGTCACCTTCTATTTCTTGATAGTTCATCTTATGCTAATCTAAAGTTCTTTAAAAAATCTCTTAAGAAAACGATTTGATCTGCTTCCTTTTCAGTTTCTGTAAATTTTCTTTTCCATTCAGTATAGTATTGAAACTCATCATGAATATCTGGATAATTACGTGAATCAAAATCTGGCCAAGCAACTTTATCAAATACTCTATCATCAACTAAAAAGACTACAGCCGTTAATTGGTCACCTAAATCTGGCTCATGAAATGTTGCAACCTGCGTATTATTTGACACAAGCGTTAATAAATGATTGTTTAATGAGCCAAACGGTAATCCATCTTCAAGATTAAATCTTGTGTTAGTTGTACCTCCATTCAAAATGATAAATGTTTTATCTTCTCTTGCCCATTTTTGGTATGCTGGTGTTGAACCAAATTCTAAGCCGTATTCGACTACTGCATGACCAAATTGGATGCCTTGTTGAATTGGACTTAAGTTGTATGGCACGAGGCCATACATTCTATAAGTTCTATTGCTCATCAGATTCTACAGATTCGTTTTCTTCTTCGACACGCACTTCAACTGATTGTAACTCGTATCTTGAACCGATGATTGGATCGTGTACTAAGACCACTCTGTCTACTGTTTCTGTTTTTGGTTTTTGTTCTTTTACCATTTTATATTAGTTTTAAAAATTTTAATTCTTCAACAGCTGCATCAAATGCATCTTGCCATGTTCGGTATAAATACCATTCTCTAACTTCGATTAGTTCATAGTTTCCGAAATGCTCATATTTGTATATGTCAAATGCATATTTTGGAGCACTTGTTTGATCTAAGCTAATTTCTACAACATATCCTAGTGTTGCTAATGAATCTATAGTGTACATTAGAATATATTAAATGCAGTTGTGTTTGTTTTTTCTTCGTACTCATTATCTGCAACATCTCTATAACTATTTGTTGTATAGATTTTTTCAAAATAGTTTTTTAGTTCTTTAAAACCAGCGCTAAAAATACCATGAGTTACAACTAAATAAACTTTAGCAGTTGGTCGACTATCTTTGATAACTTTTGCTAATTCAATAAAAGTTCTACCGCCATCACAAATATCATCGATGATTACATACTTTAAATCTTCGTGTTGATCTAAGACAGGAATCTCAGTTCTAAGAATCTTGCCAGTTTTCATATCACGTACTTTACTTGCTGTGATAATTCTATCGATTTTAAATTCTTTAGCAACATCAAAGATCTTTTTATAAGCGCCTGCGTCAGGACTCACTAAACAAATTCTACTTCGTGCGTCATTCTTATTATCAATGTCTGTTAATGCATCTTTAACTAAACGATGATTATTATGCTTGTGATAATTATTTAAACAGGCTTCTAAAACGTCTGAATGCGGATCCAAAACAGTAACTCTTGAGAAGTTTTGTGCATTAATAATTGGGCAAATAACTGTTTTAAGATAGTTACTAGTACCTGCTTCAAATTTACGATCAGAACGAGCTCCTAAGAAATAAGGAACATTTAGCTTAACATTTTCAACGTAAGAGAATTCTCTTAGAGCTTGATTAGCTGAGATAATAACTTCTAAATCCCTGAATGAATTTAATCGACTTGTAATACTTACCGTGATTTTGTTAGGTAAATCTGCATCAACCATATCTAATGTGATTGATTGCTGTCCATCTGGAAATCGAGAGATTTTGTATTTAATATCTGAATTTTCAGGGTTTACTAAGTTTAATCTTTGTATCATGATTTGTTCTTTTTAATTATATGTAAATATACACAAAAGTTTTAATATGGTAAAACTTTTAACGCTTTATTATTCAAACTTATTAACAATTATTCTAGCAGCTACTCTAGTTCCCATTGCAGTTTCTTCAATTGACCATTCAAATAGATCACTTTTCATAATCTCATCACAGATTTCTCGTTTAAGTCCTTGTTTAACCATATCTAATGCAAAGTTTGAATTTAAACCTGCGTTGCCACTGGTACCAAAGTTTCTAGGAAAGGGATCGCTAACATAAAGTCTTTCGATTTCACCCATCATTTTTTCAGATTTAATAATAACTGGTTGGCCTTGTTTTGTAACATATACTGCATTATTGCCAGTAAAATTAGTACCTCTTGTTTTAAAGAGATCAATCACAGATTGAATTGGTCCAAATAAAAATGGTATCAAATCAATTTTTTGGTTTAATAAGTCTTTGATTTTCATAATTAGCTTCTGTATCTTAATTCATTTTGACGATAAACGCTTAACACTGATCCTTGACCATGTGTAATTGCAAACTGGTACCCATAGTAATCATAAATGTAAGATGGAAAGTTCTCTGTTAAACCATCAATTGGATCAATTTCTAAACCTTCAAGACTTGCTAATTCCCACATTAAATTCATGATATGCAAAGATCTATCAGTGTATGTTGAATAATGACGCTCATCATACTTTTCTTGCTTCTTCAAGATTGTCAACATCAAATCATCAAATGTTGCGTCATCACAAACACCCCATTTTTGTTTGATTTTTTGAGCTCTTTCTCTTTGAATTCTATCTTTTTCTGCAAGTTTTTCAAAGTAATCTTCCATTGCTTTTTGGCCTTCAGGGCTTTTCATATATGATAGTGCGTCTTTCATAATTTTATTTGTTAATGATTACGTGAAACTTTTTGTCCAAACTTGCAATTAACTCATCTACATAAGCTTGAGCCTCTTCGTTTGATTCAAAGTTAGTTCCTATAGAATGTTTATAACTTAAATAAATTGAAACATTGGCTTTATTATGAATACGAAAAGGAGTTACTTTAAGCCATTTATAATCTTCAAAATATGATGACTGTCTTCTATTATGTGGATATCGATCTGTACCATCTCCTTTGATATATTCATTCCAACCTGCCGGAATTTCAGGATGCATACCATATTTAATTCCTAAGAATGTTTTAGGACGTGCTGGAATTGCATCCATCCATCGCCATGATGTTTCGGTTTCGTAATTTAAAGTAATTGATTCTACTTTGTCTAATTCAAAATAATGTTTTTTCATTTTATTTTTCTTTTCTAGGTTCTATAAATAATTCCTGTAAGTCGCAGAACATTGGATATAATTGATCTGTAACATCACCAAACCATCCAAGTTCTTGAATAAAGTTTGAGTTTTCTTTCTTGTACATTTCAAACATTCTGCTTCCAGTCATTTTTGAATATTGTACGTTTGCAATACGGTCGCATAGTTTTACGAAAGTTGCTCCTGGAGTCTCTCGAATTCCTTTGTAATAAGTTGCGTTTGCTCGTTCTTTACGGTTTTTACCTTTTTCATTTGAAACTGCATAAACGATTTCAGCCGCGTAGAGTCCTAAAACCTCTCTAACATCATTGTATGAAGTTCTAGTGTCTTCGATTAAATCATGTCCCCATGCACCTAAGATAACTCCATCTCTAAAAGATTCTTCTCCATTATTAGAATCTGGAAGTAAGTATAAATATTTAGCAGCTGTTGCAACTACCATTCTTAAATGAAATTCGTATGGAAGGTAAGTATCATACATGTGATTTGTATCAGCATGTCGCTTCATAATCCATTTTAATTTATTAGCATTTGAGATTGTTTTTTCCATCTTAGTAAGTATTAGTGATTTGTTGTGTTAAAATTCTTGAATCCTCTTCTTGAGAAGGAATCCCTAATGAAACTGATCTACCATAAGCATTTACTTTAATGATGGTTTCTCCATATTCATCAACTTCTGCTGAAAAATGTACAAAACCAGCACCTGTTGCTTTTTGATTAAAGCCAACCATATCTTTATGTTGGATTGCTGCTGAGAAGATGATTCCACAACCATCGATGATTACGTATTTTGCTGGATTTAACATACTATTTAACTTCTATAATGTTAGGATATTCGCTTGCCCAACCGATACGGTAACCTGAAGTCTTAATTGTATATGTAGAACCTTCTTTAAGTTTTCCATAAACATCACTTGAATAGAAGTTACCTCGTAACATATCATCTTCTAATTTAAAAGTACCTTTGTCTGTATAAACTACATAGAATGATGTGATTGTTTTTCCAGATTGCTCTGTGATTCTTTCTTTACCTTCTACTTTTACAGTATGAGTTTCGATGTGATTGTATGCTTTAACGTTGAAATAAATTGCTGCAATAACAAGAGCTGCAAATAATGCGATAAATAATTTAATTGATGTGTTCATAAGTTCTTTGTTTTAATTAGATATGTAAATATACAAAATACTTTTGATATAAAAAAATATTTTAGTAATTATTTTTAAATTAATTTAAGGGCTTCTTGTAAACCTAATTCTAATGCTTCTTCATAAGTATCGAATCTTCTTTCATTATGAATTTTTGTATACTCTGAATTGTACTTAATGTATTCTTTACCATTCATGTCCATAGAATATGGAATAAAATCCCATTTCTTAATGTTTGGTTTAAAAGTCATAAAGATATTAATATTATGAACTTCTCTTAACCATTTTTGAAGAAACGATTGTGTACTGCTTTTAATATATTTACTACATCCTATCGATGCTCCTCGTTTTCCTGATAAATTACCATCTAACATATAATCAGGCTCTCTGGTTTCTATATTAAAACCTTTCTCATTCGCTAGAATTGCAGTTTGAAAACTTATTATTTGTTCTTTCATAATTTTATTTAATTAATTTGTTTGATTACTAATTTGCCTTCTTTAATCCATGTTGGAATAAGAACCGATTTTACTGCATTTGAAGAGATAGTTTCAATTAGGCTCCATTCTTTTCTACGTTCTAACATTAATTGATATTCTGCAGAATTTTCTTCTTCAATTCTTTTTCTTTCTCGCGAGTCAAGCGCCCAATGTGCTTTATATACATCTTGCATATAATATTCTTTCCATTGTTCATTATACTCTCCCATTAATGTTTGAGTCCTTGGACAGTAATAAATAAAACCATGTAATTTCATGCAAATATCATTTCTCATGTCTGTATGAAACGAGATGTTTCTTTCAAGTGCCTGTAATGCACTCTTTTCTGAAGCATAGTAATAACTATTACCACCATTTGGTTTTATCATTTCTCCATTCCAAAGAATAATCCAACCCTCTAATTTATTATCGATCTTTGATTCAAATGATTCAACCCATTCTGAAGGATTAATTAGATTTACAATATCTGCTCTTTTAATTGCCATTAAGTATTTGTTTTAATTAGATATGTAAATATACAAAATACTTTTGATATAAAAAAATATTTTAGTAATTATTTTTAAATTAAATCTTCTTTGTCTATGTAAGTTTCTGTTGCAAATCCAGAATAATCACTGAATTTGTATTTTGAAACTCTAATTTTGTCAAGTTTGAAACCTAGAATAGTTCCATAATAAGTTTGCAAACTAGCTTTACTTGTCTTGTATTTAACTTTATCTCCTACTTTCATATCTTTAATAATCACAGTTACAGTTTTCAGGTATCATATCAACATCATCTAAAGCATCTACTATTTTGTTAAAGGCTGCATTCATTTCTTTTGTTCTTCTTGCAAAACCTTCAGATGCGTTTATTACTCCTTCTCGATATGCATATTCCATTAGAACATTTACATATCTTTCTCTAAAACCAAAAACACCATTAGCATCTCGAATCGTATGTAGTTCGCTTGCATCTTCCTCGTTGATTTTACCAGACTTAATATCGGCTTCAACTTTTTCCATTGCTGCCATTTTCAAAGTGTTAAACTTTGAAAAGTACTTTAAATCTTTAGGTACATCATTTAGTGTTTTTGCCTTTGCTTTATAAGCTGCTTTTCTTTCTTCCCAGTCCATGATTCTTATTTTAAATATTTTCTAATAAATTTTGTTTCTCTTTTGTTTAAAACCAACACATATTGAGATCCACTTTTGGTTTGATAAACTTGGTATCTTTGACCATTTTCAAAATGCCATTCATTTGTATAGCTATAGTCTTTGATGCTTTCTTCTGCAGATTTACATGAGAATGAAATAATCGCTAATAATATTAATAAAGCTTTCATAATTATGCTTGTTCTTTATAATTGTTAATCAAGCCTCCAATTCTGTTTGAAATTGCTCTCCGTGAATTGTATTCTTTTTGCTTAACATCTAAACTAGAAATTGAGTTCTGTAAAGATCTTAATTCAGTTAAAAGATACCCAACAGTTGATGTGTCTACGATCTTTTGAGATTGTTTAGCTAAATGAAAGCTTACAGCATCTTCTAATTTTTTACGATTCACATCCATTCTAGCAATACAACCTTCATAAGTATCAATAATGATTAAGTTAGCAGTTTTTTCAAATTCTTCCATGCCTGCTACAAATTTATCATCAATTTTAACAAATCTTAAACCTGAATGCGTTGGTACGTCAATTCTGCTTTTATCAATTCCAAATGCATCACAAACTGTAAAGAATAATTCAATGTTACTTGGTACATACTTACATTTTGTTTCAAACACATTCTCTGCATTAATTGAATACAAAGGAATGATACATTTATAGGCGCTCACTGGATAGTTAATAAACTCGATTTCTAAGTTATGAACTTCTTCAACTGTTTCATAGACTGGTTTGTGTGTTCTTGCAAATCTTATAGCAAAAACTTCATCTTCTAAAGTATTGTAAATATAATCTTCAGTATCGTCGTCGTATTCTCTAGTTGAATCAATTACAGCTTGAACCTCTTTGAATTTTTCAACTGAAATAGTGATTCCAAATTCAGTGTTATCGTAACCGATTAATTTACGGCCAGATGTTTTATATGTGATTGATTCTGGTTTTTCAGAAGTTACTACAAGTTCACCACTTCTAAAGCCTCTTAATGGATCGCTTGTGGATTTACCATTTACTTCCATTGTTGTGTTAAACCCATTTTTGAATGTGTAAAAACCTGTTTGAGAATCATAACCTACTTTAATTGAATTTTCCATGTTGTTTATCTTTTTAATTACTCTGTAAATATACGAAAAAAAGCCCAAACTAAAAAATTTGGGCTTAATTATTTTTCAAAAGTTACGAACAATTTTTAATTATTTTAATCCCACCAACCCTGCATACCACTACCATCAAACCATTTGTTGTAATTATCTGGATCGTTTTTCTCTTCTTCAGTTAAACTGTTACGATATTCTTTGTAACTCTTACCTTTGAAGATTTCCCATAGCTCATTCCACTCTTGCTCTTCAAGCTCGTGTGTGCGATCATAGACTTTACGGTTGTGTTCCTTTTCTTCAGGAGATTCTTTGTCAATCAATTGATATAACTTTTCACCTTTTTCGCCAAAAGGATTATCTGTAGTAGCTCCAGTCTCTTCAAATTCCCATGGATGATGGATAATCTCACCTAATTCAGCTTCAGCCATGGCAATATAACTATCTTCTCCGATATTCTTAAGAATCTGGATAGCTCTTTGCATCTTTTCAATCTTTTTACCGCGAGATTCAAAGACTTCCATGCCATCGTGCATTTTGTTTTCCATTATTTCTAATGAAGTTTGCAAAGCTTCTAATGTATATCTGTAATCCCACCATCTATGGTTCCATAAAACTTTACGAAATCTATAAATGTTTTTAAAGAACACTGGTATTTTATAACGAATTGTTTCATACGTTTTGTACCACCATGACTCGTGCATGATCAATTTTTTAATTGAATCACCGAAACTATCTGCAAATTTTACTTCCATAATATTACGTTTAGGAATTATATCTGATAAATAATAAAAGTTTCTAAAAATAATTATAAACATGTATACAAGGCAACAAATAGAAAAAGCTGTAAAATCAAAAAAATACCTTTGGTTTAATTCCAACAAAGATTATGATGTGAATATTGTAGGTATTAGAACTTCTAACACCGGTAAAAAGGTGACTAATGTCTTTGATGATTTTTTAACCATTTCATTTAGAATTGATGGTGTTTGGCAATATTTTATTTGGAATGCAACTACAGAGCCTGGTAAAAAAGGTATGTTAGAAGGTACAGCTAAAAATGGTGTTGCGAGACTAGTTCCTGGCCAATACCGAGGAGTTTGGGAAATAGACAAACATCAAGGTAAATATGAAGCTTTGTGCCAAAGAAAAGGAGATGTTATTGTTTATAGAGATGCAAACAAAGATTTAGTTTTTGATGAAACTAAAACAGAAACAGGTATGTTTGGTATTAATATTCATAAAGCTGGTAGAGATTCCACTTGGGTTGAAAATTGGTCTGAAGGTTGTCAAGTCTTTAAAAGAGTCAAAGACTTTGATCAATTTATGCAGATATGTAAAATGGCTGCCAAAGTTCATGGCAACCATTTTAGTTATACTTTAATAGAGTCTAAAGATATTATTTAGTAAAATAAAGAGCAGCTTCGGCTGTTCTTCTTTTTAAGAGACCTTCTAATTTTTGCTTTTCACCAGCCTCGTCAATAAGACCATCATTATCATCATCTTTACCATTATGTGTTCCATCAGCTTTGCACCATTTTAAAAATTCATCCTTAATAGTAGGATCATTTACGTTCTTATTTAATTTAACTAATAATGTACTTGTTTTTAATGCATTTGATCCAGTGTTATACACAAAACTAACCAAAGCATCAAACTGATTTTGATTAATTTTATCTTGACAAAAAACATCTACATACTTTTCAGATATTGCAACTTCGTGTAATAACATTTTAGTTGCTTTAGCTTCAGTTATATCTTTATCTTTTAAAGTAACTTTGGTACCGTCTTCATAAAAAGTACTTCCATAGCCTATCGTTGGAATTCCAGCTGGGCATAAATATGGTTTTAAAGAGAGTCCTTCGAAAGATTTGATTAGCTCTAATCCTTTCTTTCCAATTTTAGTTATTTTTTTCATGATTTATATATCATGAAAATTTGGGCTGTAGTGGGTGGATTCGAACCACCAAGAGGCAATTAGGTAAAGGACATTGCTAGCTTGTGGTCAATCCATTATCCTTACTTTATTTCGTTATCCTCACCTTCGAGACAGGAAGTGCGCGTCTGCCAATTTCGCCACACTACAGTGTTAAATTAATCTAAAAGTCTTCTGACCTTTTCACCTAATTCTTGATCATTAGGTGTGTCATTGATTAGTCTAGCATCAATTACTACTCTATTTACATTTTCATTTGCACCAAACTTTTTAGGTGCGCCGTAGTCTTCTGTTAATGAGTTTGATGTGTTGTAACATTTTGCGCACAATTGACCAACGCCAACTTCATAATACATTCTGGATTCTACATGTGTGTCTACATTAATACGAGTGTCGCATCCACACGAAATACAAGCTTCTGTTGCCATAATATTTGGTTTTTTATATCTTAATTCTTCACATCTCCAACAAGGTTCTTTATCTAACTCGTCCCATAGATGTCTATCGCACTTTGGCATTAAATTTATACTTTATTTTTAAGTGATTCGTTTTCTAATGTTGGTTCTAAAACATCTTTTTCAAAGTAAGAAAGCTCTGTAACTAAAGTGTCGATTCTTTCTTTCATTTTCTTAAACTCTTTGACAAAACCCATAGCTAATTCGATATTAGCAACTTTTAAATTGACTGCGAAATCTCCACCTCTGTAAAATTGGTTTGCGTATGAAGAGTAATTATACTTAATACCGATTGGCTCGTCTTTGTATGTTTTAGCATGCATCTCAAAGCCATGTGAATTGTTTAAACCTGACATACAAGGGTACTCTGGCTTACCTGAAATTCCTGCCATAAAGTGAATATAGTTTTTAACTTTAGTGTCTAGGACGTGTAAACCTAAGTCACAGGAAGAGTGCGGAGTATCTTTGAAAGCCAATGATTGTAATAAGTTAGCTCTTTGTAAAATGCTACCTGAAAATCTACCGGCTATCACTGAAATGTCTCCCGAATTTACAACTATTAAATCTTTATCTAGCATAAATGGATTACTAAAGTCTTCTAAGACCATAACTTCTGGCATCATTGCGATAACTACAGTTTCTTCATTATCGACTAAAGTTGTGATAAAATTCTCGTAGAAAATCCAATTGCCTGTTTTGTCAACTTCGGTTTCTATGATTTCATGCTCAATGTCATGTTTTTTAGCCCAAACTGCCTGAGATTTAATACAATCTTTGAAAATGTGCAAGTCATGCTCAGAACCTACTGTTATTAATTTGCTTTTCATATTTTAAATTTTATATCCTAATTCTTCTTGTAAATCTTGTTCTTTGTATTTTAAAAAATCTATTAGATTTTGTCTAATTACCCAGGCTTTAGGTCCACTGTTTTGTAAAGCGCTTAATAAATTATAAAAAACTTTGATTTTTAAAGATTGACCTTCTGGTCTAGAATACTCTACCTTTTCACCCCATAAGTGAAACCATGTTAAAGTTTCTCTTTGTCCTAATTCGCCGTGAGTATATTCTTCACCTGTTTCCCATGATCTCCATCTTAAAGTATCTCCCATATAAGTGTATGGAAATAATTGACGCTTTTTATAGTTACCATTATCTACAACAGCTGAAAGTAATCTTTGCTCAACAAATAATGGTTTCCAAAATATTCTAAGTCCTTCTGGAGCCCATTTAACAGGAGCTGGTTTTTTAGAGTTTTTAGTCATGAAATCCATAGCTAATGCGCAGTATTCATCTCTAAGTTTGCGATCATTGATAACAAATAAACCAACATTAATTGGTTGACATGTTTCTAAGGATTCCATTTTAGGAAACTCATAACCATCTCGCTTGCTTAAGAAATCTAAAGGTGGATAGTTTTTATGAAAGCGACCTTCGTCGTGTAAATAAATAATGCTTTCGTCTTTGATTTCAATCTTTTCTCTATAAATTAAATCATTGTCGATAAATGCAACTGGAAATTCTTCAACAGAATTCAAAACTTTCATTTTACTAGCTGCACCAAAATGTGGCCAATAGATGTCGTCTTTTTGTTCTAGAACGTCAGTATTAATATTATCATAAAGTTGATCCATACCTAAAGCTTCAAAAAACTTTAAGTCTTTTTTGGTAGTGTATAAGTGAATTGGACCATTGTGTTTTTTCCATTCAAGAGCAGAAAGTGTTTGAATCATCAAAACATGTTCTGAATAACTTGAGGAAGAAATTGATTTAAAAACGTGTATGCCTGTTAAATTCATGTATCTTTAAGTTTAGATGTTATATCTATCCTTTTTAAAAAGTTTACAATAAAAAAGCCAATCTTTCGATTGGCTTTTAAAATTAATTAAAATTAATTATTATCTTATTGGTTTTCTATTATGCGTAACAATGTTGTTTGCAACGAATAAGTCGATTGTTTCTACGTCAATTAAATAAACATTAACGCTTTTACCGTCTGGCATACGCTCGTTGTCTACACTTGTAATTACAACTTCATTAAGTTGACCGTCTAATAAAATGTCTCCAACTAAAAGTTCAGATGATTGAACAAACATATAAACTGTTTCTCTTTTAACCAAATGTACGTGTTCAGCTGTTGCTTTAAGCAATCCATTATTAACATTATAAACTGCAAATGCTTCTACTTTAGTAGCGTTAACTACAATAGTGTCTGCTATTGTAATATTTGGATTTGCAGAAGTCCATGCGAAGTGTAAAGTTTCATCTAAAGGTAATCCTTCAATACTAATACTTTTTAATGAATCTCCGGCGATTAGTTCTTCAATTTTTTTAGTTGTGCCATCAGCCATTGCAATTAAAGTTCCTTCTAATAAACAAGCTGATTGTGGTTGATCTGCAAAAGCTGTTCCATAAAATTCACTCATAGAGTCTGGTGTTGATGTCATACTAGCTGGATAATATCCGTATGGATTTGAACCGGTCATTACTCTAGATCTATTATACAAAGATACGTTAGATTGTGCTACGCCCATTTCTGTTGCTATTTGTCCCATGGAGATTGAACCTCCTGATGATAGTGCCATATTTTAATTTATTTTTTTTATACTTTATATATCTTACAAATTTTGTTCTAGGAAGCTTTTCATAGAAAAAATTCTATTATTAAATTCAGCTTCTGTGATAGACACATATTCTGTTGGATTTGAACTAATTTGAGTGTTCATTTGAATAATATTTGAATTTGCTAACTCGGTATACATCACTGCACACATATTAGCCGAGCCTTCGTGATTTGGATCTGTAACTACTTTAAATGTGTCAGTTTCTGAGTCAAACGCGTAAAATGCGTTATCGTAATTTCTTTTGTAAAATTGATATGCCATGATTTTAAATTTATGTTAGAATTTGTCTGTGTACGTTATATCGTGTTTTAGCTTGATATTGATCAAAGCTAGTAGAATATACATAATCTCCAGTTTGATCTGGAGATACGTTTGTGATTTGTAATTCTGCTAAATATGCACCTGGTCCATAATATGTATATGACACATTAAATATCGTAGAAACGCTAGAACCTTGTGGTATAATACGATTTCCTGGTAACAAAACAGTTTCCCAATAAATACCATTAAATGCATAAGTTTGTACAGCG
>Ga0222712_10003743_pt1 | contig 16346 bp, 22 predicted proteins | sample C33_657DmetaG_FD_165043 | JGI IMG/M metagenome (GOLD analysis project Ga0222712, IMG submission 165043) | Estuarine water microbial communities from San Francisco Bay, California, United States - C33_657D | ecosystem: Environmental > Aquatic > Marine > Unclassified | place: USA: California...
AGGTACTGTTGCAATCAATGCTTCCTTTAACGTGTCTTCCATTACTGACAACGGTACAGGTGATTACACAGTGAATTTTACGACTGCGTTACCTGATGCAAACTATTGTGTTTCAACTACCGCGCAAGTAATTGCCGACCAAGGTAGTTCTTACCAGTTTGGTTTGAGGACAACGACTAACGCCTCGACTGCACCAACCACAAAAACTACAACCGCTGTTCGTTTGTTGTCTCGTAGAGAGTCAGACGTTGATTTGCAAAACTGCAACGTAGCCATTTTCCGCTAAGAGGTTTACATGACAATCGGTACAAACATCAAAACAGGTGAGACAATCGCTTTAATTGGCGGCAAGCCAGTTATAGACGCTGGTTTTCACATGGGTCATGTAAGTTCATGCGCTTGCGGAACTGCAAAGTCTCACAAAGGTTACACATGGAAAAAGGAGCCTATCAATGGCAAGCATAATTAACGCCAGCCCGACTAACGGGATTGTGCAAACCGCTGATGGTAGTGGGATTTTAAAGATTCAATCCAATTCCGTGACCACCAATGCTTTGGCTTGGGTGAACTTTAACGGCACTGGTACAGTGGCTATCCGTTCAAGCTACAACGTCAGCTCGATTACTGACAACGGTACTGGTGATTACACTGTGAACTTTGCTACTGCCCTTGCTGACGCTAACTACGCTGCAACAGGCGGCGGGACTACTATTGGCGCTCGTTCTTTTGGTATGGCGTTTAACGTAGTCAGCAGCAGTGGGGCAGCAGCAGCACCAACTACAACAACCTTACGACTTTCTACATTTCAACCAAGTGCAAACACTGCTGTTGACGGGGATTATGTATATGTCGCAATTTTCGGAAATTAAGGAATCACAATCATGGCACAAGTAGAAGGCATGAAGACTTGCACAAAGTGTGAAAACACTCTGTCGCTGTCTGCTTTCTATTTGACGCACAAAAAAGACAGAAAGCCAAGCTATCGGTCTGTGTGCAAACAATGTTTGATTGCTGTTTCAAATGAGCGTCAAAAGGCAAACCCTGAGAAAAACAGGGAAAAGGCTAGAAAGTGGCGTGAAGCTAACCCTGAAAAGCACAAAGAAACTTGGATGTCGTACCGTGAGCGTAATGTTGAAACGATGCGTAAGCGTTGTTCAGATTGGCGCTACAAGAACAAAGAACTTGCAAACCAATTGAGTGCAGCATGGGCTAAAAACAACCCCTCAAAAACAGCAGCGCAAGCAGCAAAAAGAAGGTGCGCTTTGTTAAAGGCAACGCCTTCTTGGGTAAACTTTGACGCAATTCAAATTGAATACGACCTTGCTAAATGGTGTAGCGATGTAATGGGCGAGAAGTATCATGTAGACCATATTGTTCCGCTGCAAGGCAAACAGGTTTGTGGCCTTCATGTTCACAACAATTTGCGGGTAATTCCTGCTTCTGTAAATTTAACCAAAAGCAATAGCTTTAAGGAGTTTTAAAAATGGCAAATGTGATTATTTTTTCCAACAGCAACGGCGGCGTGAGCGTCTGCATCCCAACAGGCGAACTCGACATTAACGCTGTCAAGGCTAAAGACACCCCTAGCCACTCCATCATTGTGGACACAGCAGACCTGCCTCAAGCAGACAACGACTTCTTCAACGCATGGGAACTTGCTGATGGCGTGGTGACTGTCAACGTGGACAAGGCCAAGGAAATCACTAAAGCCCGTCTACGCGCTGAACGTGAACCTTTGTTGGCTGCACAGGATGTGTTGTATATGCGTGCAATGGAAGCACAGGCTGATGTGTCTGCAATCGTGGCTGAAAAGACCCGTCTGCGTGACGTAACAGGCTTGGTTGACGCTTGCACAACTACCGCACAACTTCGTGCTTTGGAGGCTTAAATGGCTATTGTTATTAACGGTACTTCAGGGGTAACTTACCCAGATAATACCGTACAGGCTTCAGCAGGCTATCCTTCGTTTAAGAACCGCATCATCAATGGTGCGATGATGATTGCACAAAGAGCTACCTCTGCTTCTCCGACAGCTGGTGGGTATTTCACAGTTGACCGTTGGCGTTTTGGTCAGGCTTCTAGCTATGCGTCTTCATTGACTCCAACAATTAGTCAATCAAGTACAGCTCCTGCTGGTTTTATCAATTCTTTTCTTTACACAAACGGCACGGGCGCTTCACCAACTTCTGCACAGTTGATTTCCCTTGACCAATATATTGAAGGTCTGAACTGCGCAGATTTAGATTTTGGAGCGTCCACCGCAGCAACTGTTACTGTTTCTTTTTGGGTTCGTGCAAGCGTTACTGGAACGTATGCTGTTGCCTTGACAAATGACAGCGTAAACCGAAGCTACGTCACAACATACACCGTCAATGCTGCAAACACATGGGAGCAGAAGTCGGTAACTATCGCTGGTGACACTTCTGGCACTTGGCTCAAAACAAATGGCACAGGTATCTTGGTTCGCTTCCCGATTGGCGCTGGCTCAAACCTTCAAACAACTGCTGGCGCTTGGCAAGCTGGAAACTACTACACAACAAGTGCGTGTACAAACCTGACTGCGACCACTGGAGCCACCTTCTACATCACAGGCGTTCAACTAGAAAAAGGCAGCACAGCCACATCGTTTGACTACCGCCCGTATGGTACTGAGTTGCAGTTGTGTCAGCGGTATTTGCCAATTCTGACAAGTACCTCTTCTAGTGAAGTAATAGGGTCTGCATATCAGCCAAACTCAACCACTGCTCAATTTATTTTCCCTTTCGTTGTTACTCCACGAGTTCCACCAACGGGGGTAACGATTAGCTCCCCTAGCCATTTTTACTATTACACAGCAACATCACTTGCAACTCCAAGCGCAGCTACTTTTTCAAGTGCTGGATATAAGTGCGGGATTATTAACTTTACAATTTCAGGTGGGTCTGTTGGACCCGGTGCTTCTATGTTATTTAATAATACCGCTGGAAAAATTGAATTTACAGGATGTGAGTTATGACAACACCAGTTTGGAAACTTATCCCACTACAGCCAATGCAACAAGTTCAATCCGTATGGCGTGAATGGCCCGATGGTCGGCAAGAATCGTGTTTAGTGACTGCGCATGAATACGTACAATGGGTAACAGAAGGCAACACGCCTGAACCAGCAGACGAGGCCACACCGTGAGCGAACACTTAACAACAGAAACAGGAGCAGCTCTGGTAACTAAGGCAGCACCCCCAGTGACAATAAGCTTAGCAACAGTGGCTGGCTATCAAGTGAGTGAACTTGTATTGTGGGCCACGTTGATATACACAGCTTTGATGATTGGTCATAAGCTTATTCAAATCTACAAGGACATTCGTAAGGAGAAGTAATGCCTTTAGCCATTCTTGCTGCCGCTAACGCAGCTGTAAAAGCAATTCAGCAAGGATGTGACCTCTATAAGGAATACAAAGGAACAGTCCTAGAAGCCAAGAAAACCTTAGACACTGCCGTAGGTATTGCCAAGGAAGTTTCAGGGGCTTCTAGGGGCTTCTGGAGCTTCCTAAAGGGCAAGTTGTTTGGTGAGGAACCTACAGATGTTAAACAATGTGTACAGGTTGAGACAAAGGCTCCTGAAAAGAAGGTTAAGAAAGCTCCGATAGATCAAGATGAACTATCAATAACCTTAGACATCATTGCTCAGCTCAAGGTGTTCTTCACGTGTATGTCACAGCTTAAACAAAAGCTAGCAGATGCAGAGGAACATAGTCTTGATGCTAAGAGTGATGCTGAATTGCTAAGCAGCTCAGTGGATATTGAGTATGCTATGACAGAAGTGGCTAAGCTTCAGAAGCAAATCAGAGAGACAATGGTGTATCAAATAGGCGGAGACTTAGGAGACCTATACACCAAAGTGGTTAAGAGAGTGGGCATCATTCAAGAACAACAAGAAACAGCTAGGCTGGTAGCCTTACGTAAAAAGAAGGAAGAGCAATGGCTACGAAACAAACGAGCAGCCAAGCGTCACAGACGTATGGCAATAGCGGCAATAGCAGCACTGGTGGTGGCAGAAACATGGGGACTAATGGCAGCGATAGTGATAGCAAATACATAAGCTTTCTTATATTGATGACGTTGCTATGGTTTATTGTCATGCCTTTTGAACTGTATTTGTATATTAAAGTGAACAAGGCAGTGGCTATGTGTGAAAGGAAAAACAATGAATGATATTTTAGCAGGTCTATTAAAGAACGTAGCACCAGCTCTAGCAACAGCTGTAGCTGGCCCTATGGGTGGCATGGCAATAGCTGCCATTGCTGAAAAGCTTGGTGTACCTGCAACAACAGCAGCAGTGACTAACGCTTTAGAAGCCAACCCAGACCTAGCCTTAAAGCTTAAAGAGATTGATGTACGTGCTTTTGAAGCAGAGACAAAGGCAGTGACAGAGCGTTGGCAAGCAGACATGTCTAGTGACAGCTGGTTGTCTAAGAACATTAGACCTATGACATTGATGGCTATCCTTGGAGCATACTTCTTGTTTGCTTCATGCTCTGCCTTTGGTGTCAATGTGAATGAAACATACGTCAAACTTCTTGGCGAGTGGGGTCAGCTGATTATGCTGGCATATTTTGGTGGCAGAACAGCCGAGAAAATTATGGAGAAAAAGAAATGAAAGAACTATTCCAACAATGGATGAACCAACCTAAACCAACGGTTGAAGAAATTGAAGCAAGTGTATGGGCTTTCGTTGTAAAATCCATTACAACTATGGTGATGGTAATTGCTTTCGGTGTATTGTGGCTCATTGGCTTTGAAGAACAAAAGGATACGTTGGCTCCTATTGACGCTGTATTCCTTGAAATCTTGAAGGCCATTGCTTTCATGGGCGTTGGTGCTATGGGTGCTATCTCTGGTCGTAAAGGCTCTGCTACACCAGCTGCTAAAGAAGGAGAATAATATGACACAACTATCAGCCAACTTCTCTTTGAAAGAATTTACCAAGAGCGACACAGCCTTACGTAAAGGCCTTGATAACACACCCACCCCTGAAGTGATTGCAGCCTTACAGAAGCTTGTGGATAACATTGTTCAGCCTGTAAGAACACATTATGGTAAGTCTGTAACAATCAATTCAGGCTATCGTGCTCCAGAAGTTAATGCTTCTGTTGGTGGTTCTAAGACCTCTGATCATTGCAAGGGCCAAGCAGCTGACATTGAGATTGCTGGTATTCCCAATGGTGACTTGGCTCAATTCATTGTGGATAACTATTCCTTTACACAGGTCATCTTAGAATTCTACACCCCCGGCATCCCTGATAGTGGCTGGGTGCATGTCTCTTATGACCCAAGCAACCTGAAGTGTGAAGCTTTGACAGCCGTTAAGCAAGACGGCAAGACTGTCTACTTGAAAGGCCTGCACAAATGAAAGACTCAAGACTAACAAGAGCAGGTGTGTCAGGCTATAACAAGCCAAAGGCTACCCCTAGCCATCCAACAAAGAGCCACGTAGTGGTCGCCAAGAGTGGTGATGCAGTGAAGACCATCAGGTTTGGTCAGCAAGGTGTGTCAGGAAGCCCTGATGGTTCTAAAAGAAACCAAGCCTTCAAAGCTAGACACGCTTCTAACATTGCCAAGGGCAAAATGAGTGCAGCATATTGGGCAGATAAAGTGAAGTGGTAATAAAAAACACTTGACAAAACAAGCAATAGCTGTTATAATAGTACTTATAAGTACATAACAAGAGTAATAGTTATTAACATTATTATGTATAATACATATAAGGAACTTAGATGACATACCTAGAAGCTGTCAATAGTGTACTTAGAAGACTTAGAGAAAGAGAAGTTCAGTCTGTCTCTGAATCTTCTTACAGTAGGCTCATTGGCGATTTTGTTAACGATGCCCGTAATGAGGTGGAGAATGCTTGGAACTGGTCTTCCTTGCGTACCACCCTTACATTAACCACATCAGCCAACGTGTTTAACTATGAGCTGAATGGCAGCAAGAACAACTTCAACGTGATTGATGTGTTGAATGACACAACCAATATGTTTATGACCTACAAGAGTGGTCAAGAGTTTGATAAGCTGTTCTTGGCACAAGAGCCTACAGCAACAGGTGCTCCCATCTATTATAACTGGAACGGTGTTTCCAATGATGGTGATACACAGGTTGACATCTATCCAATCCCTGATTCTATTTACACTATTCGCTTTAATGTGTTGGTAAGAAATACAGACTTAGTTGCTGACGGTGATGACATCATGGTTCCTGCTCGTCCCATTGTGTTGTTAGCTTTTGCTAAGGCTATTGAAGAACGTGGTGAAGACGGTGGTAATAGCAGCCAGTATGCTTTCGGTACAGGCATGAGAGCCTTGGCTGATGAAATTGCATATGACGCTGCACGTAGACCAGAAGACACTATTTGGTATCCAGTATGAAAGAACTTAAATCTGCATCAGTAGGCGCTCCCGGCTTCTTTGGACTTAACACCCAAAGCTCGGGGGCTTTGTTGTCTGACGGATTTGCTCTTGTTGCTAACAACTGTGTCATTGATAAGTATGGACGCTTAGGTGCTCGTAAGGGCTGGGCCATGCGTACCACCAGCGGAAGCTCTGCGCTCTCTGGCAACCCCATTAAAAGCTTGTTTGAGTATGTTAATGCTGATGGTACTATTGATTACATCAGTGGTGGTAATAGTAAGCTGTTTAGAGAAGGTGTTGCTGGTGCATTAACTGACATCACCCCTGCTTCATACACAATTACAGCAAACAACTGGCAGATGGTTTCTTTGTATGACCATTGCCTCATTGTACAGAAGAGCCATGAGCCTATCATCTTTACAAGAGAGACAGGAAGCTTGTCTGTTGCTAAGCTAGTTAGTCATACAGGACATGGTGGTGCTTCCTTTAGTACTCCAGTGTTTGGTACAGGTACAGACAATGGCCCTAACTGTGCCTTGGCTGCATATGGACGTTTCTGGGTAGCAGGTACAAACAATAATAAGACCACCCTCTATTGGTCAACAGACATTGCTGATGCTCATTTCCCTACATTCAATACAGGTGCAGGTAGAAGCTCAGGTAGTATTAACATGTCTGCCAAGCTGCCTAACAACGTAGACGAAGTGACAGGCATTGCTGCACACAACGGCTACATCATTGTGTTCTTTAAACAGAACATTGTTATGCTGCGTGGTAATGACGATAACTTCTCTGACCCGTCCACCATGTATGTGCAAGATGTCTTGCCCGGTGTTGGTTGCATTGCTAGAGACTCTATTCAAAAGACAGGTAATGATGTATTGTTCTTGTCTGCTTCTGGTGTAAGAAGCTTAGGTCGTACTGTTCAAGAGAAGAGTATGCCAATGAGAGACCTCACATTAAACATTCGTGATGATGTGTTTGGTTACATTGAAGCAACTAACATGGATGAAGTGAGAAGCTGTTATTCAGAGAAGTATGCCTTCTATCTGTTAAGCTTTCCATCCACAGCTTCCCCTGCTGTCTATTGCATTGACTTAAGAAAACCTCTAGAGGATGGTGCAGCTCGTGTAACATCATGGCTTGGCTATCAAGCTTATGCCTTGTTGTCATGCAGAAGTGGAACACTATATTTAGGTAAGCCTAATGGTATTGGTGAATACTATGGCTATCAAGACAACGGTGTTAAATACACCTTCACATATTATACCAACCATTTTAACTTTGAACAACCAACAACTAATAAGATTGCTAAGAACTTAGGCATTGTTCTTATTGGTGGTGGTGGTCAACGTATGGTGGCTAAGCTAGGCTTTGACTTCTCTAGCACATACAGCTCCTACCCCATTGTTATTTCTTCAGGACAATATGCAGAGTATAACATAGCTGAATATAACATTGCTGAATATAGCTCTGGTGTTTTCATTGAAAATGCTAAGACAGCTGTAGGTGGCTCAGGAAAGACAATACAAATTGGATTTGAAGCAGAAGTGAATGGTGCTCCTTTGAGTATTCAGAAGCTTGATGTATTCGTTAAAACAGGAAAGAACTATTAAACATGTCTGACTATACAAAACTCACATCATATGATACTAAGGATGCCTTGTCAACAGGCGATCCTTTGAAGCGTGTTAAGGGTACAGAGCTGGATGATGAATTTGATGCCATCGCTACAGCCATTGCTACTAAGGCTAACAGTGCTTCTCCTGCCTTTACAGGTACACCTACAGGCCCTACAGCTACAGCTGGTACAAACACTACACAACTAGCCACTACAGCTTTTGTTAATAACCTCTTCCCTTCTGGCATCATTGCCATGTGGAGTGGCCTTATTTCAAACATTCCCACTGGTTGGCATCTGTGTAACGGTAGTAACGGTACACCAGACTTGCGTAACAAGTTCATCATTGGTGCAACCCTTGATGATACAGTTGCTAAGACTTCTGTAACAGGTAGCAATACACAAACAGGTGGTAGTAAGGATTCTGTTGTTGTAACTCACAACCACAATAGTGGTGTTACAGGCTCTACAACAATTACAGGCTCTTTTACTACATCTTCAAACGTTGGCTTTTCTGTCAGCGGTGTGTTCTCTGATGGTGGTACATATAGTGGTAACGGTGGCGAGCCTCAAACAAACCACACTGTTAACCTGTCTGCTCCACATACACACACTATTGCAGCAGAAGGCGTGTCAGGCACTAACCAGAACTTGCCTCCATATTATGCCTTGGCATTCATTATGAAAGATTAATATGCAAGACATTCTTAAAGATATTAACGACAAGGTGACACACCACTTCTCTGATGGCTTGTATGCCAAGGAGATGAACTTCCCAGCAGGCTCTGCTATCGTTAAGCACCTGCATGACTATAGCCATCTATCCATTTTAGCTAAAGGCCAAGTTGAACTACTCTTGGAAGACGGTGATACAAGAAGATTTACAGCCCCTGCTTGTATTGAGATTAAAGCAAACGTATGCCATGGTGTAACAGCCTTAACAGATTGTACATGGTTTTGTATTCACGCAACAGACGAGAAAGACCCACACAAAGTGGACTCTGTTTTGATTAAAGGAGCAGCATAATGGCAGCAATGGCAGCAGCAGCGGTAGCCGCTTCAACCTTAGCTAGTGGGATGATGAGCAGCAAAGCAGCAGAGAAGAGCGCACAGGCTCAGCTAGAATCTGCACGTATTGCAGCAGAAGCAGCTAAGTTTAAACCATACAGCATTACGTCTGGTTTTGGTAAGAGCTTCTTTGATGAAACAGGTCAAACAGCTGGTTATGAAATTGACCCACGCTTAGCAGCCTTTAGAGATCAGCTCTATGGACAGGCTGAGAAGACAATGGCTGAGCTGGGTAGTACAGACCCGCAGCTAGAAGCACAGAAGTATGTTGATCAACAGCTGGGCTTGCTTGCTCCTACAAGACAAGCAGAGGACATGGCCTTGCGTCAGAAGATGCTTGGCGGTGGTCGCATTGGTCTAGGTTTGTCCTCTGGCTATGTTGGTGGTGAAGGCTCAGGTCTCATCAACCCAGATCAATTTGGTTTAAACCTTGCTCGTGAAAGAGCTAATGCTGAGATTGGCGCTGCTGGTACACAGTATGGTCAGAACATGTATGACAAGCTCATCTCTCGTGGCACTGGCTTGTTCACCTCTGGTACTGGTATTGAACAGCTTGGTATGTCTCCTCTGACACTGGGTGCTGACATTGGTAAGGCTGGTGTTGCAGCAGGAAACGCTCAAGCAAGTGCCTTGTTACAAGGAGGTATGGGTGCTGCTAATGCTAACTTGGCTGGTAGCTTGTCTCAAGCTAACATGGTTCAACAAGCAGGCAGGACAGCTGCTGGTATGTTCCAACAACCACAGAATAATGCACCTACAAACAATTCTTGGTATACACCATGGAATCAAAACGCAAATAACAGCAATAGAACCTTTGAACCAGATATTAACACTTCTGGCTTTAACAATCCTTAAGGAATACATATGGCAAGCGATGTTATGACACTATTCAATATGCCCACTCAACAAGAGCTGGGTCAACGCTACCTTGATAGCCAGATGGTTAGCCCTGCACAGATGGGACAACAAGGCCTATTGCAGCAAGTAGTTTCTATGGGCGGCAATGCTGGTGCAGGCTTGGGCTATGGTGCTGGTCGTCTCTTTGGTGGTGGTACACCAGAGCAGGTGAGAGCTAAGGGCATTGAAGAAGCTATGCGTACAGTGCAAGGTATGGGTCTTACCTCTGATGCAGAGATGTATGCTGCCTTGTCTAAAGAGCTTGGTGCTCGTGGCTTGACACAAGATGCTTTCATGGCTAACAAAGAAGCAAGAGCAGCTATGCGTGATGAGCAAGTCATTAAGAAAGGTGGCTTTGATATTGAGAAAGCTCAACTAGACATCCAGAAAGCTAAAGAAGACATGCTCACTCTTGAAGAGCAAATTGCACAAGAGATGTCCTTTGGTAATGAAGCTAAGGTTGTTGGTTTGCAGCGTCAGCTTGAAGCTAAGAAGAGAGCTTCTGCTTTGGTTGAAGCACAGATTAAAGCACAAGAGGCTACAGCTAAGGCTGCTCTCATTAATGCGGGTGCTAATGCTGATAGAGCAGCCTCTGCTAAAGAAGGCGAGAAGTTTACCATTCCAGTGTATGCAGCTGGTATTGTACCCGGCACACGTGGTGACATCATTGGCAGACAGAATAAGCTGGGCCAAGTGATGGGTAATGACGGTGCTATTTATAATAGCGTCAATGAACTTAATGCAAGCAGAGGACAAGGTACAGGTCTTCCAGACAGTGTAATTGTTAAACCACCTAAGACACCTACTAAACCAATCTCTTCCTTCGGAGGTTAAATGGCTGAACTAATGCTCAGTCCAGAAGAGCAAATGATGTCATCAGTGGGGGCTACAGATGTGGCTCCTACTGGTGGCTTTGATCTTACTGGAGCTTTACAAGAAGGCTATTCTCCTGCACAAATTGCTGACTACTTAGCTGGTAAGAAAAGCTTTGATGTTGCAGGTGCTAGAGCTGAAGGATATACAGATCAACAAATCTTAGCACACCTAACAGGGAACACAGGCTTCTCTGCTGGTGTTAAACGCTTTGTTGAGAGTGCTGGTAGCAGCATCAAGGGCATTGCTCAAATGGCTGGTACAGCTGACACAGAACGTCTACGTGCTGAGAGACAAGCAGCCGAGATTTCTTCTGCTAACAACCCATACATTGGTGGTACAGCTGAGTTTGCTGGAGCCATTGCTGACCCTATTAACCTACCTGCTTTTGCTGTTGCTCCATTACGGGGGGCTACACTCGCTGCAACCATGGCTAAGCAAGGTGCTGCACAAGGCGCTCTTGGTGGTCTATTAGAGCCTGTCCTCAAAGAGGGTGGTGACACTGGTTTATTCTCTACTGATCGTGCTAAGGGTGCAGGCGTAGGCACTGTTGCTGGCTTTGCTCTGGGCGGTGTGCTTGGTAAGGGTGCTGAATCTATTGTTAATTACTTAACAAAGAAGGCTGATGTTCCTCTGTCTGACATTCCTCAAGGAAAGCAGGCTACAGACGCAGCGTTGTCAGACGTTGCTAAAGCAATTGATGAGCCAGTAACTAACGAGCGTGTGTTTAAAGATGCACAGTATGATTATAAACCGCTGTCTGTCTTAGAGAAAACCCTCATTGACCAACGTGTTGCTTCTCTTGAGAGAGACATTACAAAACTGTCAGAAGAAAGAACAACAGTTGATGTAACAGAAACAGCAGAGAAACAAGTTGCTTCTTTGTTGCAAGGCGAGACTAAGGCTCCAGTACAGACAGCTGATAACCTGCCATCAAAGATGACAGGCTTGGTGTCTCCAACTAAAGCACAACCAACAAAACAAACACCTGCTTTGTTCCAAGGGAAAGATGTTGTTGATGTTAAGGAAGCTCCACAGGTTGCCTCCTTGTTCAAGGGCTATTCATTAGACACCGACCTCAAGGCTAAGCAAGCAGAGATTGATATGCTCAAAGCTAAGCTTGCTCAAGACCAAGAGATTAAGCTGAGACAGGTTACTGGAAAGTTACCTGAGCCTCTGGTACAGGTGGAAACAAAGACAGCTCCTCGCTTTGCTGAGCAGCCAGTGATCACTAGAGAAGGACAAGTTCCTTCTGCTGCATTAGCTCCCCCTCCTAGAGCAAGTGTTGTTTCTACGCAACAGGTTACTCCCGAAGTGCAGGCTGCATTAGAGCGTAATGGCTTTAGAACAATGGAAGAAGCTAATGCTGCTTTGGGTAAAGCACCTGCTGCTGCTGACCCATTGAACAGAGCTGGCATGGCTGGCTCAGTAGGCTCTATGCGTACTGACCCCTACCTAAAGCTGGCTGGTGATGTTCCATTTGAAACAAACCCAGAGAAGGTGTTTGATCCTGCCTTCCGTGGTCGCATTGATGCAGACCCTGTGTCTGTTGATAAGGCTATTAACGACATGCACATGAAGGCTGTTGCTGCTACAGGCAGGACAGGCAGAGAGCTGCGTGGCAGAGGCAGAATGGGTGGTAGCCTAGAAGCTACAGCTGCATTGGGTGAGAAGCAAGCAGCACGTATGACAGCTGATGAAGGCGGTGTCCTTGATTGGGCATTACAGAATGCTGACAAGAGCTGGAACAGAGAAGAGATTGCAGCGTTCATGCCTCAATACAAAGAAGCTCAGGCTTTCCTTGGTGCTCAGATTGATGAGTATAACAGATTGAGAAGCAGTGGTGAGCTGACTAAAGAAGCAGAGCAAACCATTATGCATCGCTCACAAGTTCCTCTTGGTGTTATGTCCATCTTCCAAGGACAAAGAACTAGAGCATCTGATCAGTTGAATGCTTTTAAATTAGCGTATAATAGAATAAGCGAAGGGAAAGAAGTAAAAGGTTTTGCTACTCCCGGTCGTACTTGTTTATAAGGATATACATGGCATACTCAGAAGCATGTGCTGTCTGGTTCAGAGAACTAGCAGACAAGAAACTACTCATTGATAAGTTTGAAGACCTCACACCACAACAGAAAGCCAACCTGTTAGCTGAGCTACAAAACAAGATGGCAAAGGAACCACACATTGCTGGTCGTATTGCCTCTGAATATGTAGTGAACAGTTATGTATCAGGCCCCGGCACTATTGCTGTTAACGCTTTGTCTGCTGGTACACAGATGTTCTTGCAGCCAGTGCTTAGAGAGATCGAAGCAGCCCTACCTAGAAGCCTCAGCAAGAGCGATAAAACTACAGGTGAAGGGGTAGCTATGCTCAGGGGTATTATGCAGGGCTTTAGCGAGGCTATGGCTTTTGCTAAGCAAGGCTTTGTCTCTGGTCGCCCTCTTGATATTAACATGTCTGCTCAAGCTATGGGTATGACAGATGCTAAGTTCCAGAAGTTTATCAACGAGAACTTCATCTCAGCTGAAAGAGCAGAGATGTTGAAGGGTGACTTGTATGATGTGAATAACAAAGCATTGGGTGGCACACTCGGTGAAGTTGTCAGAACTCCTACTCGTGTTGGTATCTTCATTGACGAGTTTAACAAGGCTGTCTTTAGGCGCATGGAGTTTAATGCCATTGCTTACAGAGAAGCTGCACGTATGGCTAAGCAGACAGGTGGTGATGCAGGTGAGATTTATACAAAGCTTACCAAAGACAGACTCACTGTGGATAACTGGCAACAACAGCTGACAGATAAGCTTGGTGGTAACAACCTATGGAACGTGCAGAACTTTGCTAAGGAAGCTGTGTTCCAAGAGAAGCTTACAGGTGTAGCACAGGCTGCTGCTCAGTTCAGAGCCAAGCATCCATTGTCTGCCCTCATTGTACCCTTTATCAAAACCCCATACAATATCATCAAAGAAGGTGTGTCTTACATCCCCGGCATTGGCTTGGCAGGTAAGAAAGAGATTGGTAATACAGGTAAGTTTGACTTCGCTATGAACATGCCTGAGCAACGTGGCAAGCTCATTGCTAAGCAGGCACTAGGCATGGGTGCTGCCATTGCATTAGATGCTGCTGTTAACCAAGGCCTCATTACAGGCTCTGATCCAAAGGATGGTCGCCCTAAGTTCTCTATGAAGGTGGGTGATGAATGGGTGAGCTATCAACGTATTGAACCATTAGCCACAGTGTTTGGTATGGCTGTTGATGCTTCGTCTATTCTCAAGGAATATAAAGAGAATAAGAACCCAGACAAGAATGCACAAGACTTCTTGTTGGCTTATGCTGCTGCTGTTAAGAACAACATTCTTGAGAAGAGTTTTATGGAAGGCTTGAGCAAGGCCTTGTTTGCTATGTATGACCCAGAGAGACACGGTGGTGGCTTCTTTGCTCAGTATGCTAACGCTCTTGTACCAGCCATTGCAGCCACTACAGCCAAGGTGTTAGACCCAACAGAGCGTGAAGCTATGACGTTTGTTGAGAAGGCACAGAGCCGTATCCCCGGTATGCGTGATGAACTACCAGTTAAATACACCAAGACAGGTGAGCCAGAGCAGGCCAGCTTGTCTAATGCTTTGCTTGGTATTAAGGTTACTACACCCACTGCCATTGAGAGAAAGCTTGAAGAGATTGGTGTAGAGATTGTTGGTGCTAACAAGAAGATTGGTGGTGTTGAACTAGACAGTACACAATATTCTAGATATAAACAAATCTCTGGTGGTGTGTTGTCTAACAGCTTGAGTCAAGCGTTTAACAATCCACAGTTTGAGAAGCTAGATAAGTATCAGAAAGAAGTGGCAGTGCAGAAGATTGTCAGTATGTCACGCAGTGCGGCTACTAAGCAGCTCACTATGGAACTATACAAAGACAACCCAGACTTTGCAAGGCAATGGTATAACGCCTACCTTGAGAAGTATGGAGCACAGGAAGCCGTAGGGTATAGGCAATAAAAAAGGGGACTTAATAGTCCCCTTTCTTTTTAGTCTAACTCAAAGAAGTCACCAATATATATTGATAAGAATGGTAGCTTGATGATGATGCCCATAAAGCCAACCACTTCCTCCTTGTCGCTGTTATCAAACTCAACGATGTGACATACATCATCATTATATTCAATGTCAAGGCCAATGCCTAAGCGTGGGTTAATTGTTATCATCTACATTCTCCATATGTGGTACTGAACGAACAGTGGGGAACTTCGCTTTGAAGTCTTCGATTGTCATGTCTCTGCCTAAGTGAACCTCAACAAAGCTAGTCCCTTCCAAGACCAGCTTTGTCTTCAGTTGCACACACGCTGGACAATTGTCTTTTGTGTACACGATTGTTTTCATCTCTAATAAATCTCCTCAATGTTTCTCTTGCGTCAAGACGACTAGCAAACCACCTAGATAACTCACTAGAGTCATCTTGCAAGAGGCCCGGAGGCCATCCTGTTTTCGATGGTACTGGTGTGTTTCTTTTCTTAGATTTCACAACCTGCTGCTGTACAAGCCAAGGTCTGTACACCTTCAACATTATCATCCATTTCAATCAGACTATTCCAATCAATGGTGGATGGTGTTGTAGCTAACAGAGCTTCATACTGTTCTTTCGTACAGTCTTCGTATGGGGCCTGTCGATAACTACCACCATCATAAGGCAAGAAGGAGACACCAGACATTTCATCGAAGTGTTTCCATACCCATGCACCAACTTCAGGCCACTCATGCTCAGAGACAGAGATGGTAACAGAAGGCTTATGCTCACACCAGTGACGCTGATAGGCAAGCCACAGCTTCAAGTGTTGCATAGCTGACAAGCCCTTACGAAGCAACGCACCTTCTGGAGCCTTCTTAGGGAAGGTGAACACAACGGTTTGTTCTGGCTTCATAACACATGGCTCAGCTGTTACGCCTGCATCAATCAGATGTTGTGTCAATGGGTCTTTCTTGTCTCCACGAACTCGTCTAAAATAATACTCAGCATGACGGGCATGAATACCAGATGCACTATCAGTGAGCTGACTGACAGTACCACTAGGCTTAACACAAGTAATGGCAGCACTGGCAGGAATACCAAGATGCTCAGCCATAATCCCATTAGTTGCGACACACACAGCTTTAAGTTCATTCAGGATGTTTTCCAGTTTAGGGCTATCAGGATTGTTCAACAAAGCATTGTCAAGAATACCTGTCATTGATACACCCAGCAAACGCTCTTCCTCAGTGTTCTTCTGCCACACCTTACGTAGGTATGGGAAGTGAGTCAATGTGCTCTGGAATGTACCTAAGATGGTCGCTAAACGTGCCTTACGTTTCAAGCTATCCACTGTGTCATCAGCACGTACAATGATTTCGGAAAGATTACAGAACTGATATGGTCGAAGAATGATCTCAGAACAGGGATTAGTCCCGAAATCAAAATCACTATTGCGTCTTCCATTTTGTTTCACCACCTTCTTAGCTGCTTCGCGG
>Ga0222712_10003744_pt1 | contig 16344 bp, 25 predicted proteins | sample C33_657DmetaG_FD_165043 | JGI IMG/M metagenome (GOLD analysis project Ga0222712, IMG submission 165043) | Estuarine water microbial communities from San Francisco Bay, California, United States - C33_657D | ecosystem: Environmental > Aquatic > Marine > Unclassified | place: USA: California...
GTCAGGCAGCACTGTATCAGGTTGGATTAGCACAACCTTATCTCCTTGAGAGAAGGCACCACGTCCAACGATGCAGCGATAGCCAAGCACAGTTACAATGTCGAGAGCATCAGCATTTGAATGCTGCTCAACGGTTTTGATAGTTTCGATAGATGCAAGTTTCATAATTTTGTAGATTAGCCAGCGTGAAAGCTTGCGCAAACAACGCGAGGCAGTATTTCGTTTTCAGCAGCAACTCCGACTAGAGTAACGCTCACATTTTCAGGCGAGCTCGCCCAGCTGCTATAACGATATTGCCAATCCGCGTCAGTCATAAAGACGTCGCCGTACTCGCTGGGGTTTATACGGCGCGCAGTTTCAACATCAGGTGCGACCACTACAGCATCGCTATAGGTATCATAGCCGGGATTTTCAGTTTGAGAGATATGATAGATGTTCATATTTTATATTACTCTTAATTATATCGTAGTTCGTTATACTTACCAGACACGCCACAATTGATCGATGAGCTCTTCTTTGCTGTGTAGCAAAGGGATATCATATCTCTCGCAGACAACACGAACATTACCTTTACGCCAAAAGCCATCAGGGCAGCACACTGTTACTTTTTTGCTAGCAGCATGCAAGCCAAGCTCCAATAAACTAATCGGGCTCTTAGTAGCTGGATCAAAATAGAGAATGATCTCATCAGCCTCTTCTAGGTGATCCATCTCCCAGTTTACCTGCTCATTAAATGCGTCGCTTGTATTAGTCCAGGTGCTGTCCCAATCAGGGCGGCGAGGGTTATAAAAGACAATATCGTTATCTGCGAAGCGAGACGCTAGTTCCTCCTGCCATGGCTCGGCAGCACCCATTTCGATGCTGCCAGCCAGAAAGACTTTACGTTTATTGCTATATCGCATAATCTCATCAACGCTTAAGAGATTTGGCGCGTATAATGTAATACTTTTCATATTAGAAGTTTTTGGCAAGGCGAGCGCGAATCTCACTTAGAGTTTCAACAACATATTCTTTACCATTTGCAAATACAGGATAGAATGCGCAATTGCGAACTTCATCCCATGTTGCCTGGTCTTTAAGCTCGAAGCCATCTTCTGTTTCATAGACAGCAGTCAGACCTTTTGCACTCTTCTTCAGACCATTGTCAGTCTTAGGATCTTTGAAGATCTCTTTACCAACAGTCTCTCCGTTGATCTCAACTTCACCGTACGTGCTCTTTACAGCAAAGCCATAGGTATCACGAGTTACAATTGCATTAGGAGTTACTGCGCCTTGATAGGTAAAGCTGCCAATACCAAAGACAATGTTAGTCGATGCAAAGCCTTTATCGGCGAGTCGTTGACAGATTTGCTCAGCGCGTTCAAGAGTAATGCTATCACCATAGATCGCTCCAATGTGAGAGTCAAGCTGCTTATATCCAGTGCTGCTTAGAGTACCGCCAAAGATTTCCCAAAGGCACACAATCATACCTTTTGCTTCAAGCTCAGTGATTTCTTTGGTGTAAGGTGTTGGCGAGCCATTTTTATGCGATACAATATCAAAGATGTAATATTTTCCATCGCGAACTTCATATTCATCAGGCAAATAGCCAGTCACAATCTTCACTGGATCACCACTGTCAGGACGAATCACAACCTTACCATCACGAGCCATGATCTTATCTTTCAGTTGAGCACAAATGCCGCCATCGGGATTGACTACGTTCCAGAATGAAAACGTGTCGCTTACGATACTTACGATACCAGTTGGATATGTTTCTGTAATTAATCGCTTAAATGTCAAATATTCAGCGAATTCTTTTTTATTTTCTTGTGTTATTTTCATGATACTTTGGACTTGTGGAGTATAAATAATATTATATGTTAGTTCTTAATAAAACAAATGATGATGTTAAATGTTACACTTATATGCTTAAGTTTGAAGTTGACGGTGAGTTAAAATATTACTATGGTGTTAGGTGTGCGAATATTAGGTTAAAATTAAAACCTTCTGAAGATCTGTTTAGTAAATATTATAGTAGTTCGTTATCTGTAAAAAATCTTTTAGATAAAGGCATTACCCCTATTTCTATTGTAATTCACAAACAGTTTGAGACGCACACTGAAGCTTGTATATTTGAATCAAAATTCTTAAAAAAGGTTAATGCTCGTACCAGAAAGGATTTTTTGAATACTCACGACAATAATAATAAACCGTTTATAATATGCAATATTGGTAGGGTGCTTTCTGAGGATCATGTAAATAAGATTTCAAAAGCGGTTTCTTCGCGACAAGCAAGTGAAGAATACAGACAACATAGGAGAGAAAAAATGAAAGAGTTATGGGCTACTCCTGAGTTTAGGTTAAAGATGGACAAAATTAACGAAGATTTCTGGCGAGGAGATAGAGGGAAATTGCTGATAGAATCAAGAGAGCCAACATTTCTCGGCAAATCTCATAGTGAATCGACAAAGCAGAAAATGAGTGCTGCAGCAAAGCTGCTAGGTCAAAATAAAGAGTGGGCTAAAGCGCGGGCTCAGGCTAGGCCTAAGCTTTCGTGTCCCATATGCTCATTACAAAATTTAGATGGAGGAAATTTCAATAAACATATGGGACGATCGCATAACTGGTCAAAAGATGAGTGTAATCAATTTAAAAACGATAACCGTTCTTCTCAGCAAATTCAATAAGACTCTCTTCAGAGAGAGAATCTAAATAAACCTCACACTCGCCGATACCCATGCACATCACACTGTGTTCTGTTGCAGCAACCGAACCACCGACGAGTTCTTTCTCAACATCAGCGCCATAATATTCCTCGAGGAAATCAATAGCAGGCAATGTATCAGTGCCAGTGAAGCTCAGTAAGTGAGCAGCTCCGCTCATAGATGCAGCCTCAAGACCAAAGTGGCCTCGGAAAGAGAAGTCGTGGCCTTGCCATGGCACAAAGTCAATTGCTTCAGGAGCAGTTTTTTGAGCCCAACGATTTAAGATTCGACGATACATCAATGCAGTTGTTGCGCTCGTGCAAGGTCCCCAGATCGTAGTGCTCAAGAGAGTTTCAATAGCATTAGTCAGCCAGAAGAAACGAGAATCTGTATTCCATACAACAAACATTGGCACCCGAAGATCAACGAGACTGCCTTCTGGCAAACTCCAGATTTCGAGAGGCAGATGGCCAAGAGCGTGTAGATCACGAATGTGTTGATCGCCGATCTGGTTAGGTCCGAGATATGCGAGCAAACGTCGAGCGTATTTTGCAGTTACCTCATCCAATGGTCGCTCAAAGAAATTGCGATTCCAATCTTCAATCAAATAGCGTTTGATGAAATATTGCAAGCCAAAGAGAACTACTTTGGCTTGACCTGGTACACGAGAGCCTCGCGCGGTAAGGTTACTAAAGACAAGCTTGCTATTGCTTGGATATTGACGGCGGTGGTCGACTTTATAGCCGTCGACGAGTAGCGGTGCTAGTGTATTATTCATTTTGTTAAGTTAATTATATTGTAGTTCGTTATTGCTTGAGAATCTTTCCATCCACAATCAATCCTTCTTTTCAAGTAGTTCGATGGCTTTTTGGATTTCTGTCTTAGGGCGATTATCAATTGTTGTTCCACTGGAGTACTCTAAGTAAATCTGATTACCGTTGGCATCATATTCACTCTTCACCCAATATCCATTGGATTCCTCGTGGTAAATCTCTTTACCCATGGAATCGTATTCCTGCTTAATCCAAGCTCCATCGCAATACTCCACGTAAATCCGATTACCCTCGGAGTCTTTGATTCGAAATGGAAATTTCTTTACGTTAAGTTGCTGTGCTATTGTTTTCATATTATATAATTATTATATTGTAGTTCGTTTAGAGTTCAATTGGCCAAATCACGAGATTCTTGAGACCGGCATGATCGATTTTGCGGCTATTCGTGATGTACACGCCATCGAAGGTGCTGCACATCTTAACTACGCCTTTGAGGCAGTCTGCGTGCGAGACACTTAAATAGACTTTTTCTGCACCAGCTTCTTCAAGCTTAGCATTAAGTCCAATAAATGTGCCACCCATACTCACGATGTCATCAAAGATTATGCAGTTATATTCGCTGAGGTTGCGATCATCAGCATGAACTTTAAAGCTTTGCAATTCACCTGTAGCAAGATCACGAACTTTCTCGCAATTGACTACGTCAAAATTATGAAATGTCGCAAACGTTGCTTTAAGATGTTTGACGATCTTTTCAATGCGTTTGCCTGCTCCAGCGTCTGGACAGATAATCATAAAGTCATTCACTCCAGTTTTTTGATAGATGTCAGCTACAGCCTTTTCAGCGTAGACAAGATCGTCAAGAAGCTCAACATTATCAATAAGCGCAGGCGTAACATCGCTGTGAGGAGTTAGGATATACACAGCGTCAAACTTGCAACGATTAATCATATCAGCATAGACCTTAACAGTCAAGCTTTCGCCTTCATTACAAACACGATCTTGACGAGCACCAGGGAAATAAGGCAAGACAAGACTAATGTTTTTGAATCCGGCTCTACGTGCAGCATCAGCCGCAATTACAACTCTGAAAAAGTCCTCAACACTATCTGCTCTTTGCGTAATAAACAACTGAGCATTAGGATCTTGAGTTGCATCAGATAAGTAGTCAGCAAATCTCAAATATGGCTCACCGCCTAGAAAGGTGCTTTGCTTGATCGCAAGATGAAACTTTTCATCTGCAGTCACCGGTGTGAATTCAGGGTCGAGGTTAGCGATAAAAATTTGCGTTGTACTAACTGCCCACTTTAGATGTAATTGTTTTTTCATTCTATATTATTATTTTATTGAAGTTCGTTTTAAGTCCACATATAGCCACTATATTTGACTATTGTTTCCATCGTTTGTTGATCAAGTTCTTCGACGCGCGCGATACTAATTGCCCAATCAGGATCTGATTCAATCTTTGCGTGCAGAACTCTACGCGCAAACTCTGCACGTGTCTCCTTAATGTAGATATACGCTTCATAGAGAGGTTGTCTCCAAGCGATGCGCGCATCTATTTCTTCAAGAGTCATAAAATTGCTCTGCAATTCAACACTATAATATTCACGGTCACGGCCAATTCTCAAATCGTCTTCATCTTCGACATAGCGTACAAGAGCCTCAAAAAGCACACGACGAATGATTTCGTCTTTGTCACGATATGTACGAGGCAAGACCGCTGCTGCCCAAGCGTTATCGCCAAATAGCCATTTTAGTAAACGTTTTCTCATACTTTGTAAATTAATTATATAGAGGTTCCTTAATTATTCTCGTGGAAGCAAAGATATAGCGCAACTTGGCTAATTAACATAATGATAAATGCAGCAACAACCCAACCAGTACCAATAAGAATAGGAGCGTCTTTATATTTTGCCCATTCATGCGCTTCATAATTAGCGAGCACAATAGCTTTTAGATCTGGCAGCAAATAGTCATTGATTGGTTTTTCGAGAAATAGGCTTTGAATGTTTAGTTTTACTAGCTCGCTTTTACTCCAACCAAAGACATAACACCATTGTGCTGGAGCATTCTTCTCGCCGTCATAGCAAATTACCAGATCATTCTTTTTACCATTTTTCCAATAACCTTGAAGTTGTTTTGCTTGATCAACTCCACCCTTTAGATTTACGAGAATCAGATTCACATGCTTCTCAGGACCTATATAGCTATTCAGTTTATCCCAATTCCAAATATTAATAGGAATATCTCCAATGATCCGCGAGCTACCAAAGGTTTCATTTTGAGGGTATTGCGGCAAGCCTAAACTCTTCGCTTCCTTATCACTGATATTTCGATAGCTATGCAGACCTTGTGTATTCTTTAATGGATTTGACCACGATCGAGTTTGCGTCATAGGATAATCGCAATATTCTGGATCGTCATGCACATCGCTGATATAATCATTCATATCGCCGCTATAATAATGATAACGATCGCCGCGAACGCTATGTGTGCCATGTTTTTCTGCAATTTGCATATAGAAACTTTGCGTGATGCTTACACGACCGAGAGTTGTATCAGCATGCCATTCTGGAGGATAATGACGATTACGAGTTACAATTCGTGTATGTGATTGTGACTTACCTTTACTATCTGTTGTTGTATATGTCTCAAGCTCAGTCCAACGTGCATGCCATTCAGGAATATAAACAGCACTTGTTACACTACCGCTTAGTGTCTCGCTATCTCTTTTCATGCTACATGTGCCAAGACTTAGCACAACAGTGATAGTTATAATAGCTGCGGCAACTCCCGCGCCAAGTTCTTTCAGATCAATTGTATCATATTTGATCCAACAGAAAATCCCTGCAATTACAGGGATTAACATTAGTAGAAATAGCCAGTAGCCTAGTGTCATTATTTGATCCAGTTAGAATTGTCTTCTCCAGACTTAAAGTTTTCTTTTGTCTCGGCGCTTGTAACAATCACGACTTCAATCTCGCGCTTGCCTAGCATCTTTAGAATAGTTCCAGATGGAAACATACCAAGAGCATCATCAGCTTGTCGCTTAACTTCAAGCAATCGAGTCTGACTATACTGCCAATCTTTGCGTCCTGCGACAACAATATTTTGCAAGTTAGTTAGCGTTTTAATTTCGGTAATACCTGGCACAGCTTCTTGCACCATACCGACAGTTACCATTTGACCTTCGCCAGCAGTATTACCACCTCGGGCTTCTGCATAGCCAGTGATAATGTTCGTGAGAGCTTCAACCTCCTTATCACTCACACCAGCAGCTTCACGAATACTCTTTCGAGTATTATCAAGAACGTTACTATTATCAACTTGCGTAGCCTTTGCTAGGTTTTCGAGTCGAGTATAACTGTTTACACTGCCAATAGCAGAGAACATAAGAATTAGGCCAAGTAGAAATACACCTCCGAGAGATGCTAATGCAATTAGTTTAGTTTTCATTTGTGTTTATTTTATTATTGTTCGTTTATAGATTGAATGCAGACAAAGAAAGATTTGTCTGAATGGTAGAGTTGCTTAAGCGATTGCAAAAGTCCTTGTATGTAATTGGCTTATCGTAAGGCGTATCATCCTCGCGCCAACCATCGGGATCTAGAACTATAACCTTCCCATCTAGGCGTTCATTGATCCATTCGTCAGGAGTCTTCTTAGCGAAGATAGCATCCCAACCGGAGCGATAAGCCCCGGTTTGTGCCCGAGACTTAATCGCCATTCCAGTAATATCGTTACGTGCAGTAGTACCCATAATTAACCTTTGCTAACTTTGTATTGTTTTGCTTTGCGGTGCTTACTGTTTGGATTATCCCAGCGAGTGTCGCATCTACTACCAGCGTACACTTTATTGCCTCCACCATTCAGATCCTTCATACTGCAGTATCCTTTGCTTCTTGCGTGTTTTGTATTTTTATTCATTAGTTCTTCTTTGTTGAAAATTTAAAGAGGGTGCAGCCTAAGCCGCACCCTCTGTGTGATTAGGGTTACTTAGCTACAATACCGTTATTGCGCAGCGCTTTAGCAAGCGAGCGTGCATTAACAGTAACCATATCATGCTTGTACTCATTAACTACATTGAGCATTTGAGCACCACGCGACACAATCTCGAATGTACCATCGCGCTTACGGCGAAGAGTTACATTGTAGAGTTTTGGTCGCACTTGTTTATTGGCCAAATAGCCATCCCATGTTTCGTTTTGTTTCTTCATAGATCGTTTATCTGTACTAATTATATCCTAGTTCGTTATTCGTTCAAGAACTTTTTAAAGTTTAAATTCATATTGAATTTCTTCATGACTCTTTCTGCTTTGAGATTTGCCTCAGCTTCCCAAGGTTGGTCATCATAGCTGTCATCTGTTGTCTTAAGGCGCACATGCTCTACACCTTCCCAGAGATATCCGCGCTCCGGTTCATCATCAAGCGCGCAAAGCTTCTCTGTTACAAATTGCTCTATATGCGTCATTTCATGGAACAGAGTAGAGAAAAAGCTCTCATCATCTTGACGCGCTTCAATATCGATAATTGCTATCTCACCATCAAGCCACGCAGCACCTAACATCTTACGACGCAAAGGAATAGGCCTGTAATTGATTATAAGAAAATCAGGAATGATAAACTCCTTTAATAACATATCGATATTGCTAAGGAGCAAATCTCGTCGAGATTCTCCTTCACTTCGCAAACTGCGATGCGTACCATACTTGATAGATGTAACTATATTAAAGGTAATTTCACTCATGATAAGCTATGTTCAATACTCGTGTAATTTTATCTACGCGCTCAATATCTGTAAACAATTCAAAGAACTTATCGCGCGCATCCGTTCTATCTTCTGCTTGTATCTTCTCGTTTAAAGGTACCTGTAAACACGGGTCTGTATATTGTACTAAAAAGGTTATCATTTACTGTTCGTTTTTATTCTTCAGAGATTTAATATCTCTTTGCAGCTTTGCTAGAAGTTGCTCCATTCGTTGAGTTTGAAGTTTGAGAGACTTTAATAGCTTCTCATGCTCTGCGAGAGTGCGTGTGAGGCTATCGATTTTTGTTTGTATAGGATCTTTATTCATCTGTTGATAACTTTGCAATTAAATATAGTGCTTCGAAAAAGATAATCAGAATAAGGTAGATGTAACCTAAAGCAGATCCGTATAGTGCATGGATGTTAAACGTAATAAATCCATAGTTTGGGATGCGATGCCACAAAGGACTTACCGCTAAGATTTTCATCGTTTGAGTATAGAACTTATAACTCGCAACCAAAGCAAGTGCGATATACATTGAAAACGCCATACAGCACCATGCTAAAATCTGCGCAAATAGAACATCACGTTGTTCAGCGTAGTAATACATTGCTGAGGTTAAGCACCCGACTAATAAAATTTTTAATAATTCTCTCATAATTTGTTTTGTTAAAAAAGTGGACCGTGGGGACTCGAACCCCGTCCGGGAGAGCGATAAACTCTCTCGTCGAAACCATATTCAGCCCTTTAAAATATCTTGGATAAGTTTGCAGGTAAATCTATCCTCATCTGTCGCAGGACGGATAATCTTCGTCTCAGACCATTCATGAGATGTTACATTCACCACCTCTTCGCATACATTGCCGTTTTCATCAATACGATATCGCCCTGGCCACATTCTAGCGATCCGAATTACCTTAATTGCAATACACGCTGCTTCAAAGTCTGTAATCTCTACATCTGCTTGGATTGTTCCTCTTACCTTCATACTCTCTTATTATACCCTAGTTCATTAAGAGGAGACCGACTAAAAGTCGGTCTCCTCACACGCAATATGAATTATTTGCCTTTGTAAATGTCGATCAGAGAGAATTGAAGGTCAGGACCTTTTACAAACATCTCGCCTGCCGCCTTATTAAGCTCAAGCGCTTTACGATCGCCAATGGCTTCGCGTTGATGAGAAGAGAGATACGTTGCAACATTGAATACATCGTAGAGGTTCTCGTTAGTAAACATAAGCTTCGCTTGCTTAGCGCCAATATCTTTAATATCGTATCCAGCGCTGCGGAAATCTTCGATAATAGAAGTGTAATTCGGAAAGTAAATCTCAGCTTCTTTACCAAGTGCGCCTGCAACGCTATTCAATTCATACACAGAAGCGCGCGCTCCTTTAAGTTTAGATACACGAGCATTAGCCAATCTCACAGCATTCTCATCGCTCGCATATTTTACGAATTGCTTACCAATATGCTTAGTAAGTTCTGCGCTACGATACGCGAGATTCTCACGAGTAGTCATACCGTTCGTACAAATTAAACGCAAGAAGTATTGCGCATAAGTTTGATTGGTTAGAGACAAATTCACTGCAGTGCCGAACTTCCAAAGATCACCGCCACCCATATCAAGCTCGCGAGAGAGGTTGTTGACATTGATATCAACGGAGCAATCGAGAGGATTGAAAAGCGCATTGTGGAATTGAAAGCCTTCATTACCGTCAAGAGTATTGATAAGGTCGTCAATGCGAGAGTCATAATTCAATTGTTGAATCTCTTTCAATTTAGTATCAACAATGCTAATTGCAGCATTATCGCTACGCGCAATCAAACCATAAGTTTTATTCTTATCAATATTGCTGATCGCATCTTGGAAGACAGACCAGTTCTCAGTAGGATTGCTAAGAATGCGCTTAGCAAGAGAAGGCTTAATACCGATCGCAGACATAATATCGCCTGGTTTCTCTACGGTAAAGCGAGTATTGTTTGTTACAACGTCGATCGTTGCTCTATCGCCTTGCTTATTGCACGCAATCTCGCGTGCGGTAAAAGGTACAAGGGTGTGTTGCTTGACTGTATTTTTGATATTTTCTAGTATTTGTGTCATTTTGGTATATTGTTTCGTTACTCCTTAATTATATCTTAGTTCGTTATGAAATCTCTCAAAACACTTAACATTGTTGAAAATGGCGGAACGTATTGGATTTGAACCAATGCAACCTTTATAGGGTTGGCCATGTCTTAGCAGGACAGCACAATACCGGACTCTGTCAACGTTCCTTAAAATTTGGTACCACCAGGGAATTTCGAAATCCCGACCTTTCGGATATGAGCCGAGTGTTCTGCCTCTGAACTATGGTGGCGTTATGGTGCCTCGAGAGGGAGTCGAACCCTCAACATCATGTCTCTTAAACATGCTCCTCTACCAATTGGGATATCGAGGCAAAAAGTGGTACGGGTACCCGGTTTTGATCCGGAACATCAACGTTGGCAACGTTGGCAACGTTGCATACTACCATTATATTATACCCGTGTTCGTTATAAATTGGAGAGGCGGATCAGACTCGAACTGATATACGCGGAGTTGCAGTCCGCTGGATGGCCATTCTCCCACCGCCTCGTTGTTATTATTTTGAATAATCTTTTGGCGTCTTTGACTGAATATAAACTTCGCCATACGCCTCAAGAGATCCTGTAATCATTTGAAATTCTTTTTGAGAGAGAGAATCGATGTTCTTCAGCTTGGAGTAAAATTCCTTATACTGCTCTTTGAAGTGATCCTCTTTAGCTTCTTTCTTAGCCCATTTTAATGCGTCAGCATAGGGTTTGACCTTACCTGCAAAATGATACGCTGTAAGAATTGCGTACATGCCTTTCTTACGAGCAGCATCCTCAATCTTTTTTGCGCCTGCAGCTCTCTTGGTTACAAAGAGAGTAAACATTTCTGTCACACTGTCTATGACCTTCTCAACTAAAGATGTAAATTGCATAATGTTATTTATTAAAAGTGGTACGCGATGACGGGATTGAACCGCCGACCTTATCCGTGTAAAGGATCTGCTCTACCGCTGAGCTAATCGCGCGTTATAGATATTATATTAAAGTTCCCAGGGAAAGGAATACCATTGTTTAGGAGATGAATCGCATGAGTTATCTGCGCCAAAGTAATCAATACTAACATCGCAGCCACTCTCGATCTTGTTAATGAGAACAGCAAATCTTACATTGTTGTTCCATGCATCTTCGAGCGAATGCCCTCCTTGGCTGATTGTAGTCTCCCAGTCACTCATAATCCAGTTAAATGTTTTACCTGAATCATTAATATCATCGACAATGAGAATGTTTCTACCGTATTGCGCTTCTTTTGAAAGAAACTTTGAACTCTTACGATACCCACCATCTCTGAGAGAGACCTCAAGAGGCTTAAATGGTACATTGAGCCAATGACTAATCATTACTCCTGGAACTAATCCACCTCTACTGAGGCCTACAATATAGTCGGGCTGCCAGTGCGATTTTACAATCGACTTACAAATCTTGTCTACATGCGATTCGCAATCGCTAAATGTTAATTTACGCATAATGTTAAAATGGTGGCTCCGGCGACTTCGACATCGCAATCCCTAAGGCGGCAAATTTTAAGTTTGCTGTGTATACGTTCCACCACGGAGCCGTTAAAAATTGTGCAGGGTTTATATATTATTCTTACTGGACGTCCTCCTGCGTATTCCAGATCAGATGAGCGCGACTCATCATGCAATTTATTAAATTGGCGGGTGCGGTAGGATTTGAACCCACGGGCAGCTTTCACCACCTCCGCATTTCAAGTGCGGCGCCATAAACCAGACTCGACCACACACCCATATAAAAATTATTTCTTACGTCTCCGTTTCTCTTTTGGAGCCTTTACAGTCTTTGTTACTGTTACAGTCTTACGAACAGTAACATTGCCGCGTTTTACTGTAGCTTTTCTTGTTTTGGTTGTTGTTCTATCCGACATACAACTTATTATAACAACAAATTAATAATAATCCACTCAAAATGATAAATACTTTTGATGAGTGAATATAATACCGTTGTTGTAGCAAATTATCAAACCGCAGAATACGGTAAGTTTGTTGAACTTAAAAATCATACAACATACCCTGCTGTATCTGTTACACGATACAACTCACCTAACGCTACCGGAGTTGCTCCAACAAGTTCTGTTGAGGTCTATCCTAAGTATGCTGTATTAGTTAAGAGTGTTGATGATACAACAAGCAACTATACAGGCAACTTAAACATGGGAAGCGACGCATTCGGAAGAACACGAACATCAAGTCCATTGACTCTTTTTGACTCGTCTCATAGATATGCAGATAACAACCTTTGGGCAACATTAACAGGAGGATCTACATCAACATCTGCTTCTGCGCAATTTATTCAAACTCAAGGTCTCGTCGAACTAAAAGTTGATGCTCTCAGCGGTTCTAAAGTTTATCGCGAAACTACTAAAGTATTTGCATATCAACCTGGTAAGAGCTTACAGCTGTTAAATACATTCACCTTCAACCAAGCTAAGACAAATCTTAGACAACGTGTTGGTTACTTTGGCGTTGATAATGGTATCTACTTAGAGTTAGACGATAGCACTCTTTACATGGTTGAACGCAGCATTACCTCTGGCTCGCTTTCATCTAACCGTATCCCACAGTCGCAATGGAATGTAGATCGCTTAGATGGATCAGGACCATCTGGACTTACCCTTGATATTACAAAGGCTCAAATTTTATTCGCGGATATCGAATGGCTCGGATTAGGCACTGTGAGAACAGGATTTGTTATCAATGGTCAGTTTGTACCTTGCCATTACTTCCATCACGCTAATCTAATTGATTCAACATACATTACAACAGGATCACTACCGCTCAGATATGAAATTGAAAATAAAGCTGCAACTTCAGGTCCGAGCAAATTAAAACAAGTTTGTAGCACAGTTATATCTGAAGGTGGCTATGAGCTAAGAGGCTTGCAACAAGCAGTAGGCACAGAAATAACTGCTCCTAAAGATCTTACAGTAAAAGGAACCTTTTACCCTGTAGTTTCAATACGTTTAAAATCAGCAAGACAAGATGCTATTGTTATTCTAACTGCATTATCTATAATGGGATTAGGTACAGGAGTTTACAATTGGCGAGCAGTTGCTTCAGGGACAACTAGTGGTGGTACATGGACCGATGCTGGAAGCGCTAATTCCGCTGTAGAATACAAGCTAGATGGAACTAGTCTGTCCGGCGGTAGAGTATTGGCTTCTGGATATCTTGCTTCCAATGCTCAAGGAAGTCCTACTATTGATATTCTTAAAGAAGCTTTGTTCAAGTTCCAACTTGAGAGAAATAGCTTTACAAATACATCCTTTGAATTAACTCTAGCTGTAGCAGCGAGTAAAGATGGCGATGACATTTACGGATCAATGGACTGGGAAGAGGTCAGTCGATAAATGGTGCGCAGGGTGGGACTCGAACCCACAAGCCTTACGGCGGCAGCTTCTAAGACTGCTGTGTATACCATTCCACCACCTGCGCTTTGTTTAAAAATTTGTCAGTACAGAGGGAATCAAACCCTCGCAACCATTTTGATTAGCTACATCTGTTTTCACAGTTCGCATTTGTTGTGCTATCACTACACTATATACTGTAAGAAAATTGGAGCCGAGTGAGAGAATCGAACTCTCGCCTTCTGATTACAAAACAGACGTTCTACCATTGAACTAACAAGGCATTAAAAAATTGTATTGAAACACTTCTGCAAGATATACATACTCTTCGTCCGAAGACTATAGCCATCACGCTATTGGAAGAGCTCGTCCCTATGTTTCATGAGCCCGTTTAGGATAATTGAGTTGACACACGCTGAAGTTTGAGAGGCAGAAATTTGTTCAAGTATCCGGTCTTGTCGAGATATTGTTTTGTTTCGGTCAAAAGACTTACTACGCATTCGCACTCGCAATCACCCTCTCTTATGGTCTCGTAAATTACAACAGCTAGACCGTCTGTGTCAAAAAAATATGGAGGCCGCAGAAGGACTTGAACCCTCCTATCTGGAGTACAAAACCAGCACATCGCCATCTATGTTTTGCGGCCATTATAAGGTTTTTACTGGATGACCTCAAACCTGATCCGTTATTTCCCGCTCATTGGGCTTGACTTGCATCGTCGCTAAAACGGTGAGAAAACGCATAGGACGCAAAATAGAACCCCTCACAATTACGCTTGGCTACTTCAGCATTAAAAGTGTACGGTGTTTTCTTTTAATTCAGATCACCGAAATTCTGAATTCTTTTTTCCTCATGTGGTCTAAGCACCTTCTCCCTTTCGGGCGCATTATCATCTATGCTATGTTACGGAATTACAGAGTTGTTAAATTGGTACGCTAACTGAGAATTGAACTCAGGAATTCTGCTTGGAAGACAGACATTTTACCATTAAATTATTAGCGCGTTTGGTCCAGCTGCTCGGGATCGAACCGAGTTAGTACGCGTCACAAGCGTAGGCTTTACCATATAAGCTACAGCGGGGATTGAAATTTGGTGGAGCTACCCGGATTTGAACCGAGAACCTTATCCTTGCAAAAGATCTGCGCTACCAATTGCGCCATAGCCCCATTAAAAATTATTTATACATTAACACTATAGGATTTCACGATCCATTCCATACTACACAGACCTCACCAGAGTCAAGGAATCGAACCTTCTGCATTGTATGTCTATCTATAATTACCACGTCGCTTGATCAGAGTGTGGCGTGTTAATGTTTCAAGAAATTGGTACGCCCGATGGGGCTTGAACCCATGACCTAACCTTTATGAGAGGCTTGCTCTAACCACTGAGCTACAAGCGTATTGAAAATTGGTACTCCTGGTGGGGGATTGAACCCACGACCTCCCACTTATAAGGCGGGTGCTCTAACCACGACTGAGCTACAGGAGCATTTTAAAATTGTTTGAACAGCTTTAGGCGCAGGTATACAACCTCAGCAACCCGAAGGCGGGAACTTAATCCAAGCTGAGAGCATCACCACTGTTCACGAGGCCGATTGCATTAAACAATAGAGAGGAGTTGAACCTCCATAAAAACACGCTCCAGTTTCTCGCACTGTCGTATTCCGCCTGTTTCCGCCATGAGATCTTGACTACTGACACGCTGCTGTTCCATTCGCTACTATTGCTTACATCATTATTATAATCTAGTTCCTTTAAACTTCAACTACGAAAAATGGCTCCTAAGGTAGGACTCGAACCTACAACCTACCGGTTAACAGCCGGGCGCTCTACCATTGAGCTACTTAGGAATTAAAAATGTTTAGGTACTAAGTTCTGCAACTAAAGAATTCCTTCTCCGTCGTCTCAGCAACTTTTCCCAGCCTCAAATGATGATCACGAGTGAATAGCTCGCTCTGTCAATGACGCAAATTGGTAGGGCATAAGAGTGTCGAACTCCTTCTCCTTGATTCAAAGTCAAGTGTACTACCGTTATACGAATGCCCAGTTTGAAATTGGTAGGTCCACCGAGATTCGAACTCGGAAAGTCTGATTAAAAGTCAGATATGATAACCAGTTTCATCATAGACCCATTGTTTATTGAAAATTGGTCAAGGCGTCCGGACTCGAGCCGGCTTCTATCGGGTAAGAACCGATTGCTTCAGCCATCAAAGCTTCGCCTCGTTTGGCACGTTGAGTAAGAATCGAACTCACATCTTTGGGTTTGGAATCCAAGGTCTTACCATTAGACGATCAACGCATGTTTTGAAAATTGGTCGGGCCTGTGCGATTCGAACGCCTCTTCTTCGCCCCAAACGAAGCGTGCAACCAGGTTACACTTCAGGCCCGTGATTAAAAATTGGTCAGGACGGTGGGATTCGAACCCACGAGGCACAGACACTTACCGCACCCAACTGATTCCAAGTCAGCCCGATTACCAAGCTATCGCAACGCCCTGTTTTATATTACACTCTCATTATACAAGAGTTCGTTAAGTTATTTTGGCGGGAATGACGAATTACGATATCGCGTCCTCTAGCGTGACAGGCTAGCGCTCTTCCTCTGAGCTACATCCCCAAGAAATTGGTTGCAGGGGTCAGAATCGAACTGACGTAGGCAA
>Ga0222712_10003746_pt1 | contig 16330 bp, 20 predicted proteins | sample C33_657DmetaG_FD_165043 | JGI IMG/M metagenome (GOLD analysis project Ga0222712, IMG submission 165043) | Estuarine water microbial communities from San Francisco Bay, California, United States - C33_657D | ecosystem: Environmental > Aquatic > Marine > Unclassified | place: USA: California...
TTTCACCCGGGGGTGCCATAGCGGCAAGCTGCTCAGCCATCTTGCGCGCGCGAAGCAGGTAGGGGTTCTCGTACTGCTTTGGCGGTGGCGGAGCCTTGATCTCGACGTCGGGCTTTAGTGGTGCGGGCGATCCCGGCGTGACGGTTACCGGCGGCGGCGTAGTCGCTGGCCCTGCCAGCTGCGCGACCTGCTCCGGCGGGACGGCCTCATAGACCCCGCCAAGACCACCAGCACCCTGAGGGAATGGACTGCGTCCAGCAACTTCAGGTCGTACATTCTGGCCCGGATCAGCTGGCAGCATAATATTCTTGATCAGCTGCGCCAGCGGAACGCCATTGTTCTGACCGCGACGGATGATGTCCTTAGCAAGGCGCTTTGCTTCATCATAGGAAAGCCTGTTAGCCATTAGCGAACATCCTTCAACCAGCCGATGCCCATCTTCGGGACACGCTTCTTAATGGGGCCACCGTCTTTCTTGCCAGTGAAGATATCGGCAATGGTGCCGACCCCGCCAGCAATCGCACCAATCGTCTGTGCCGTCGTGTTCGGGCCGGGGGCTGTCTTCGTCTCGGTACCAGAGCCACTGGCGCTTGGCCTGCCAACAAGGTCGATATATTTCCTCGCCTCATTGTAATCATAATCACGCTGGGCTTCCCAGTCCGACCGGAGCAGGTCAAGCGCTGCCTGCTCTTGCAACTGCCGCTGACGCCCAGCCGCCTCAAGCGCCGCTGCGTCCTTGCCAGCCATGCCCTGAATGTTTGCGCCAAGCGCCGCAGCCCTGTCTGCTGCCGTGAGATAGCGATCAGCCTCAGTATTGAACTGACCCATGCTCTTTTCGTAACCCTCACGCAGAGCCTTGTTCTGCTCAGAGAGCGCCGCCGCGTTGGCATCACGCACCGCGCGCGCCGTGAACTCAGCGCTGCGACCACCGCCAAACGTACCGCCACCGACGAAGGTGCGGTTTACCTGCGGGAGCAAGTTCTCATAAAGGTTGCGACCGGCTGCGGATCCAATTCCGGATACAACGCTTTCCGTGTAGGGGTTCATGTAGCGCGACACGACGCCGGGATCGGTGAAAGACTCAGTTCCGCTTGAGATGTAGTCTCCGGCGGCGCTGACATATGGCTTATAGTTTCCAACATTCTTGGAAACCATGTCGTAAGCCTGAAGCTGCTGCGGCGAGAAGGCGGCGATGCGCGGACCTGCCGTATACTTCTGATAGCCCTGATCAACAGAGTTACCGGCCATCGTGAGGGCTTTGGTATAGGCGTCAACAAGCCACTGAGGAAGCTTGGTCTGTGTGACAGTTTCTGTGATTGCCATTATACCATTCCTCCAACGGCTTTAAGCATTGTATCTATGCCCTTCTGGGGCTTTGCAATCTTTTTCACGTCCTTCCGGCCAGCCTGCTTGCGGACCATCTGACGCATCTTATCGAGGCGGCGAACCCCCTCATCGGTCGAGCCATCGCCCAGATCGGCAACATCCTGCGCGCTCCAGACGTATTCGCCATCTGAGAGCCATGCTGGGATGAGGTCTTCCTGACCGCTGCCAGCGCCCGTTACCTTGCCCGGGCCTTGGTGACCGCCACCTTTCCGATACTCGACAAGGTGCTTTACCATATCGTCATTGATTTCGCCACCTTCCTTCCGGCCACCGGCAGCAGCGGGAACAGTGGTCGGCGCCGCAGCAGGTGTCGTTGGAGCGCGAGTAAAGAACTCGTATTCCGTTTCTTGGTCGCCGCCAGCAATGCCATAGGTTGTTGGTGTATATGGATAGCGCCCGACGCCGGAGATGCCGCCGCCAGTGCCCGGAATTGTCGGGGTCAGAACGATTGGGTTGTACGTGAGGCCGGGGCCATTATCGCCACCACTGCCACCGCCACCACCACCGCCAGCGCCAGCAACGACGCCTGCGACTGTGGCCACGGCACCAACGACCTGAGCGGCGTCCTTGGCAATATCGAGGATTGATTTGTCGTCCTTGTCAGCTTCCTCTTTCGCGATCTCCTGCTGGAAATCGTCGCTGTTGATGAGGTCGCCAATGTCCGTCATGTTCGTCGAGAGAGGGCCACCGCCAATACCAGTGGTCTCTTCGCCCCCTTCAACCAGAAGGTCTTCAGGAAGCTCCCCGCCACCTTCAGATTTTACGGGGCCGTTATCGACTGGAATGTCTGGGCCGCCAATGCCGCCAGTGTCTTCGCCCCCTTCAACCAACAGGTTCTCAGGAAGCTCTCCGCCGCCGCCAGATTTCACGGCGCCGTCACCAGCTCCGATGCCACCTGTCTGTTGATAGCCATCGACAAAAATCTCATCATCTGTCGCGTTCGCCAAATCCAGAATTTCATTGGGGACGCTTAGGTCAGTAGTCTTCAGAGACGAGGGGAGTGATCCGATGCCCACACCCGGCATTGAGCCAGCGGTGACAACAATGTCACCCTGAGCGTTTGTGTTTGGAGCCCGTGACGTATTGCTTGGGGGTGATGAAAAGCCGCCAATGCCTGCGGTTCCGCCGCCAGCGGTAACGACGATGTCACCACCACCGCCTCCGCCGCCTCCACCACCGCCGCTGGCGGCGGCATTGCCCGCGCCCTTGAATAAATCCTTGACCTCAGGCGCAAGAGCTGTGGTAACGCCAGATATCACACCAGATTTTATTGCGTCACCAATGTCCTGACCAGTCAAAAGTCCGGCCGTGGTCGAGCTAAGGCCCGCCCCGATTGCCTTGCCGACCATCGCTGATGCGGTATTCAGACCTTCATTAATCATAGGCCCGAGGTACTTGGCACCAGCGGCTGGAACCGCAGCCATGACGCCGGCCTTTAGCGCGTCCCCAAGGCTTCCTCCCTGAGCAACGGTAAAGGCTGCAGCCGTTCCCCCAGCAGCCGCCATCTGGGCCGGAAGAGATGCGCCACTTGTAGCGACTGCAACACCGATCTGCGCGGCAACACTCAGGACTTGCAGGCCGATTTCCGTTGGGGACAGATTAACCTTCTCATGGGCAACGGAAGCGGACCCAATGCCCGGAGTGTCAACCACGATATCCCAAGTGGCTTTGTTGCCGCCTGTGTCCGACAGGCCCTGAGCAACCTCATTGGCCTTTGCGGCAGCGTCATATCCAATGCCTGAATAGACAACTTTGCCCGTCGAGTTGTCGACAACCGTTACAGCGCTGTTTGGCGTGACTTCATAGATATTATCGCTGTTTAGCGTGGAGGTCGCGTTGCCCTTGTTGGACAGCGGAGCGGTGAACGACTTCGTCTCACCTTCGTAACGACCGGCGCCAGCAAGCGGGCCCATGCTTCCGATCCCAGACAGGCTAGTGCCTGATGGACTAAAGCCAGCAAGGGACGCGATGTCCGCGTCGGACAGGCCAAGCCCCTTCAGGGCACTTACATCCATCTCGCCTGCAGTCGCCATCCCTAAGACCCCTGATTAATCACGTCATTGAAGCGCATGGCCCATTCGCGCCAGTCATCGAACTGGTAAGCATTCGGGACTCCAAGAGCCGCAAGTGACGCAATGGTTGATAAACCAGAAGCCCAGTTTTTCCAATCTCTTTCGTCCATGAGGCGCACCGCCACGCCGAAGTCCTCGATGGACGGGAACATATAGTCCGCCCAGTCCACCACATTGTCGACAATGCGCGGGTCAATCGTGGTTGTGACGATCCTCGCCATTAGCTCTGATACCTGCCGTCAGCCGCCTCGATGTGGACGATGATCTGGCCCATCTGATAGTCGCCGCCAACCGTGTTCGAAGAGAAACGGAACCGCAGTTCGCGGCGCTGCTCCTTGAAGAACACCTGCTGCTCATACTTCTCTGACGCGACAGCCGGGAAGGTGTGCAGTGGCCCGTTGACCTCAGGCGCGCGGGCGTTGATGCGGCCGGTGATCTGGACCGTCATGTCACCCTGCTGCACGAAGTCAGGCTCGATCATTTCAACGTGCAGCGCCTTGCTTTTCGGCGTGTCTGACGTGAGCAGGGATATGTCGCCAGTCTCGAAATAGCTCTCGACCGCGTTGAGCGAGGCGCCGTCAATCTCGTCAACGCCAAACTCATGCTGCCAGATGCGGTAGCGGGTTGGCCCATTGCTGATGACGCGGGTGGCCTCACCTTCAGTGATGCGCGTGTCGCTGGCTTCCGTGATGCGGATGTCGGGAACGCCCGGGCTGATAGGGCTGATGCCTGCAAGGATCGGGCGGTTCAGGCTGCCAGCATAGATGCCTGCGGAGCGGCCATTGTTCGGCAGCTCAGTGTCGTACCATGTCTGCTCACGGAAGTTGTAAATCACCGCATGCGTACATTCCGTCGCATCGCCACGCGGATAACACCACCAGATTTCCCCGAAGCGCGGCACCTTGTACACGAAGATCTTGTTCGCATACGCACGGTTAAGGCCGTCGAAGAAATAGTTGATGTTCATGTTGTTCGGCACTTCGCGAACGACGCCGTTGTACATCATGAAGCGACCGTCACCGACCCAGAAGTAAATGCCGTCATACTCGATCACGCTGTTGGACGCGATGATGGACGACGAAGAGCTGATCGTGTCGAACGCGAACACATCCGTGCCGCCCGTGTAATAGACGCGGATCAGGCTATCGAGCGTCCACAGCAGGCCAGCAGGGTTCTGGCCACCGCCACGCAGCGGCAGGCCACGCACGATCTTCGAGGACGCGATGAACGCATCGCCAGCATCGCCGCTTGTGAAGTTCGTGGGGTCATTGGCGTCCGACCACTTCACGAACCCGTTCGACGAAAACATGAACAGGTACGGGTGCAGCACCACGACGCCGCCGGAGACGGCAGCGGTTGGGATCGGCGTCAGCGCTGCCGTATTATAGATGTCCCCGATGTACGCCGGGTATGCTGCGCCGGTTGAGATATCGAGCGCCGCATCTGTAGCGTGCGCAATCACCACCGTCGTGCTGCCAGCGCCGTCATACAGGGCGTCGAATTGCCACATGAAGTTCGGGCCACCCGTGTACGTCGCCGGAGTCCGGGAGATCACAGAGCTGGTGTTGCCAGCGCCATCAATCGTCATGCGCTGCACGCCTTCTCCGTAGCCCATATGGGTATAGGTGAAGTTATTCAGGGACTGAAGGTGGAACTGGTTGACCACGCCTTCAACGAAGTTCGTGATCTGCCGATAGCCGCCGATCTTACGCGGCAGCCCGCGCTGAAAACGAACCCATTGTCCGTCAACGTAGAAGTTCCCCTCGAACTTCGTGCCGTCGCGCTTGATGCCGGCCTCTGATTTGACGTTAACGGGTACGAGCATCGCGGCGCGATCCTATGGCAATTGTTACTAGGTGGTCGGCGCCTCAGGCTCAGGTTCAGGGGCGGGCTCAGGGGCCTGCAGGCCGTCCTCAGTCACAACCCAGCCAGCCTGAACATCATCTTCAACCGGCACGCAGCCAGCAAGCACGTCAGGGTGAAAGCAGTCGGCAATGTCGAAGCCGTCGATTGGCCTCAGCACTTCGGTTACAACACCATCTTGAATTCGAGCTATGTTTGCCATGATCAATACTCCACGATTACAAGGCCTTGACCACCGAACGTGATGTTATTTTGAGCCCCTCCGCCCGGAGATCCGGGTGTAGAGCTGCCAGCACCCGCAGCTCCACCGCCGTTGGTCGCTGCTCCGGTGGTTGCGCCAGACCCTGTTGCAATGAAGTCAAGTGATGAGTTGGGGATAATATTTATAGGAAGGCTAAAAAATCCAGCGGCGCTAACGGTGGCGGTGCTGCCGCCACTTCCACCACCAGAATTTCCCGATGTCCCTAGAGCGTTTGGAGCAATCCCGCCATTGCCACCATTGCCGAAAACGCCAGCGGCTCCGCCCCCGCCGCCATTAGTGCTGCCGGTTCCAGTCCCCCCGCTTCCACCGATATAGTTAATATCCCCGCCAATTCCAGTGCCTCCAGCGCCCCCAGCAGCTGTAGAAGTACTAGACCCGCCGGTCGCAGAAACAAAAGACCCAAACGACGATGAGCCCCCGGCAGCGGCCAAAACTCCAACTCCGACAGTGACGGCTACAGTTGTTACTGAGCCCACGTCAATGACCTTCATTGCAAAGCCACCGCCCCCGGACCCTCCCAAGCCACTAATGGTATTTCCGTTGGTAGAGCCCCCTGCGCCCCAGACTCGCACGCGGATACGGCTAACACCGAATGGCACAGTAAATGTGCCAGACGCGCCAAACACTTGAATTAGCCCATTGCCAAACACGCCGGTGCCGGGGTTGTTCGAAAGAGAAACGGTTGGAGCAGGAATAGTCATCAGTTGTTCCCCATGATCACAGTGCGACCAATGACCATACCATTAGTCCCAAAGGTAAGCGGATTGCGGAAGTCAAAGAGAGTTGCCGGAGTTGCCGCCGAATAGTTTGAATTCAAAGCCGCCGTGCCCCTCGTTTGCACAAGGCCACTGCTACCTGAGGCCGCAGCGGTCACCGAAATCCCTTGCAGTGAATACCCACCCTCTGGCGTGAGTACGAGAGTTGACGTGGAAATGTCCGTGCCTGCGGTCAGCGTGGCGTTCGTAGTGAATGGCATAGCAGCTATCGATGTAAATGCAGGGTATTGGTTGGAGTCGAGATACCCGATAAGAATAGCCTCCCCGATATGGGGGATTGCAGAAATCCCGCCGGAAGTGCCCGTGTAAGTAGAAACAGTTGTTATCGTAATCGCTGCGGTAGTAATGTCACTTGATCCATTCATCGGCGGGGTGAACGGCGATAGGGCAAGAACCGCCGTCCTAGCGGCAACAATAACAGGCGTGCCAAGTGCGGTGTACCCAATTGTTGCGGGGGTAGCGCCCCCGCTGAGTGAAAGCCCGCTGAAAGAACCGCCAAAAGACTGCACGTCGGTTTGGTTCCCAGTATTGATCAGTGGGTTCATACTAATCAATCTATAAGCACTGGGCCCGGTATCAACCCCAAGAAAATATGCTGTCGTACCCGGTGAGGGAATAGGGTTTACGTTCATGTTATTATTGCTGGTGCCAAAGCTAGCACTACCCTGAATAGTCGACGAAGCGGCAGCTAAGAAAGAAGAGGCCCCGGTTTGACGCACAACATAGCTGTAAACATTATTACTTGTATCATTGTTATATGCGGCCAACACGAATGCGCTGGATTTAAGACCGATTACCTGAGGATATTTCCAATCGGTTGTTGCAGTAAGGCCGGGGCCAAGGCGCGCGGTAACAGTCCCGTCGCTCTTAACAGCTCTTACCTGTATAAAATTGGTGTTGTCCAAGAAGCCTACAGCAACGTGGCTGCCATCTCCAAAGCTTGTAGATGAAACATAGTTTGTTCCACCACTGGAAACGGCGGTGTCAATGCTTCCAGATGTTACAACAGTCAGGGATGAGTTGTAGATTTGATAGCGCAAAGTGTTTGCGGAAGTATCAGTATAAGTTACTAAAATATTTCCATTTGCAAATGTTGCAACTGTTGTAAAAAAAGTTCCGTTTACAGAGCCAGTAGATGATACTGTTACTGGGCCGACCAACAAAGCTCCTGCTGCGCTATATTTTGAAATGAAAGTCTGGTAAGGAGATCCGCTTCTTGACCAAACAGCCACAAACTCTCCGTTTGACAGCGGAGCAAGCAAGAGCCTTTTTGCCGCGTTCGATCCATCGACAAATGTTTTCGCGATAATCGTGGATCCGGTCGCATAAGTTATTGGATATGTGCCGGTCGTCGCAATCGTGAACCTTGCAATAGCCGCCGTTGATACGCCACGTACATACGCACCCAGTGCATAGGGCCCTTGTGATCCATAAGGGTACGTGATGGTAGCGCCACCAACCAAAGCATAGGTGGTGTTGCTGTACGCAAAGTAAGCAACCCCCATCGGCGTCACGTTGGCGTTGAGCGTGTAATTTTGCGCGTTAGCAGGGAATGTTCCGAAATAGACGCGAGTGTTTCCGGACACGACAATTGGCGTAAATTGATTGCGATAGGTCATGCCGGTAACGGAGTTGATGCGCACCGCCGATGAAAGAGCTACATTTGAAGAGCTAAATGGCTGAAGATACAGCCCGATCCCAGAAGTGGACAAAAGCGGGGCGCTATAGAAAATAACGTAGCCTCCAGAAGCTCCCTGCGCAAACGCGCCAAACGCGGCGTTGGCAGAAAGTGTAGTGGAGGAGATAATGCGAGTGCCCACTGCCGCCGTTGTGCCGTCCCATGTGATAACGACAACGCCGGCCCCATCTTGGGCAAAGCCACGAATTACGCCGTCCGAGGCGATAGCAATAGCAACTGCCGCAATCCCCGTGAGGGTTGTAATCGTAGAGGTTGTCTGCTGTACACCGCTGGAATTATAACGCCGCATCGTGAGCGACGTTGCGCTTGAGTTGAATATGACTTGAATGTTGTTCGAGCTGTCGTCGACAAAGTCCCAGAACTGGGTAGCGGAAGCAAACGTGACAACTGAAACAAGGCCGGTCGTTCCGAACGTGGCGTCAAATCCAGCCGTAGTCACCTTACGCAGAGAAAAGACACCAGCGGCAACATATCCAATGACAACCGATCCATCAGATAGAGACTGAAGCTTAAGCCGACTGGTGGCCGCAGTTGATGTAAGCGTAAGCGCCGCATTCAAAACAGCTGTGGCAGCCGTGCCGTCCGCATTGTAAAACCTAGCGTTTAGGTTGAATGAGGTTGACGTAATAGGCGTGCAAACGATAGCAAAACCACCCGCAGGAAGCGCAATCACACTCACTTGCCCCGGACCCAAGATGGTCATGGTGGTGCTGGTTTCAGCAACCACAGGAGTTCCAGAGCTAGTCTCAATGCGGAAGTTTACGGTAGCCGCAGACGCATATGTCGTTGTGTTGCCAGTGGCGTAAGCGTACACAATGTTGCCATTGGTCAGCTGCGCAGCAACCTGACTTCCCTGCGATCCACCCAACTGCTCGACATAAGTAAGCTCATTGTAGGTTGTTGCGGTGGAAGAATAAACCGGAACCGGGAGGCTTCCGACATCAAACATGCCAGTGGATAGTGCGCCAGTCGGGACTACTCCGTAACCCAACCGGGTCTGATACACATAGTCCCCAGCGGTGAAGCCCGATGGAGAGGCAGGGAGTGCGATAACATTAGCGGAATCGCCAGAAAGCGTGCGGCCCATTCTTAAACCTCCTCGTAACCATATACGCTAACACCCAACCCGGTAGAAGCTGCGTAGACCACCACGGCCTTAGTTGCGTTCATTACGATCCCACTCCGCTCAAGCATGCCGTTTGCGGGGATAATGGTGTCGTATTCAATGTATTCAGATGTCGTCGGCGTCCCAGAGGATGCAATGGCCAAGCGAATAGCAATTGAGAGAACCGTTGTGTTGACGATGCTGATCGTCGCAACCGCCGTCGTCGCTGAAGGAACGGTGTAGACCACCGTGTTGGTTGTCGCTGCTGGCGACACTTGCCCTAAAATTCCAGTCGCCATCGCCTCAATCCCTATTAGAAGCTGGAGAAATAATACGCCTTAGGCGTCGAGATACCACCTGCTTGCTGCCAACTCAAGTTCGCACCGTCAGTTCTCAAATATTTGCCTGCATTACCAGTCTGAGATGGGAGGATCGTTGATGCGCTGACAACGCTCCACGTCCCATCTCCACGCAGATAATTGGTCGCGTCCGGCGTGCCGGTCGCTGCGATGCCTGCCATCGGGATCGCGGACCATGCCCCAGCACCACTCAAGAATGTGTTGGCGCTGGCAGTCCCCGTCGCGGTGATCTTGCTGGAGGTAATCGTGGACCACGTCCCATCCCCGGCAAGGAATGTGGTTGAACTCAACGTGCCAGTTGCATCGATACCGCCGACCGGCACGTATGCCCATGAAGCCGTTGTTCCGTTTGTCGTGATGAACTTGCCGGCATTACCTGCCTGACCCGGAAGTGCTGCCGAGAATGCAGCCGCCGTAACAAATGCAGTGGTGGCGATCTGGACTGAGTTGGTTCCCGGCGCTGCTGTCGGCGCCGTTGGGATGCCGGTAAGGCCCGGGCTGTCGACGAGGACGACGTCGGTGCCGGAGCCGGTTGTTCCATACGACGTACCCCAAGACGTTCCCGTGCTGAGCGGGATGCCAGCGCCCGGGTACACCGTGACGCCTGTGCTGGCGATTGTGATCGCGCCAGAGCCGTTGGTGATGCTAACCCCAGAGCCCGCCGTCAGGTTGGCAAGAGTGTAATCGCTTCCGTTGCCGATCAGCAGCCGACCGTTTGCCGGTACAGTCGCAAGACCCGTACCACCCTGAGGTACGCTCAGCGGCGTCGTCAGGCCCGAGAGGGAGGTGATGTCGCTGTTGGCCCCAGAAGCAGCCGCGCCAATCGACGCACGCGCCACAGCGCCGTTGGTGGCCGTGAATAGGCCGATACCAAGCGACGTGCCACCCAGATTGATCAGCGCCGTGCCAGCCGTCGTCGCGCTTGTACCACCCTGAGCGATGGAGACAGGGACACTGAGGTTCGCCGTCTCTGCCTGAACGACGTTCGTGCCGTCGCAGTACAGGATGGAGGCGCCATTCTGGACGACGATCACGCCAGTGCCGGAAGCGGTCTTCACGGTCAGCGTGTAGCTGCCGGTCGTGGTGTTCCGGATCCAGTATTGCTGGATCGTGTTCGGAACGATGATCTCCATGTCCGCGGTCAGGACGCCGCTGAACTGATAGGCGATGCGGTTCAGGTTTGTGCCCGAAAGCGTGTACGGGCTGGGCACCCCAGTCAGGCTAATCGACACATAGTCGAACGCGAACGTCGCGCTCTGGCCATAGCCGATGGTGTAGAAGTTGCTTCCGTCCGTGATGATGCGCGCGCTGTCACCGGGATTGAAGACCAGAGTCGCCTGACCGTTGATGAGTTCGCCGCCGGAGGTGACGACCGTGAGGCCACCAGAGCCCGAGTTGCGGGCGTCGAAGAACCAGTCGTTGCCTGCAGCCGCAGCGGACGGCATCGTGAACGTGCCAGCGCCGCCGTTCCAGACGAGTACGCGCGCACGGTCGACAGAGGACAGCGCATAGTTGGCGGACAGCAGTGTCGTTGGCGCCGCCTGATTGAGCGTCGTCGTGATCGCCTTGAGGCCTGCGCCGGCCAGCGCACTTGCTGAGGCGGACGACGTCCCAGCGCCGTACTGGATCGGACGCCATGTACCGTTAACGGTCGAATTGCCCGTCAGATAAATCTGCCAAGCCTGACCAGCGGCAATCGTCTGGATCGTGTTGCCGCTGTTATCTGCGACCGTGAACGACGATGCGCCGACGTTGAAGAACAGCGCGGTCTGGCCGACACTCGCCTGCGTTGCGTCGGGCATGCGGATCGTGAGGCTGCCAACAGACGGTGTGACATCCATGATGGACGCGACGACGTTGGTGTCGGTGGCAAGCTCTGTCGGCCATGTGAGCGTGGTGTTCGCCGTTAGGGCGATGGCGCGATAGCTTACGTCTGCCGGATAAATGACAGTGCCACCAAAGGTATTTGTGAAACTGGGCACTTATCAGTCCTCCCTGCGGATGATGCCACGGTCCACGATCTGGCGGATGTCTTCGCCATTGAGCGCCGCGACGGCACGGTCGTAGAAACCCTGCCAGATGGGGATAATTTCTTCGTTCTTCAGGAACGGTGCGGCCTCCATGAGCGAAGCATAGAGCAGCGCGTTGGGTGCGTATTCCGTGAACCAGTTCGTCTGAACGTCGTCGCCAAGAAGAGGAGGAAGCTCGTAATAGATCAGCTCATACGGGAACGGCGCAGACGGTGTCGGCGCGAATAACCAGTGCTGGTAATCGTAATCAGCGTAGAAGCGCGGCGTGCCGGTCAGCGTCTGGTTCGGCCAGTACTGGCGCAGATATTCATACGCGCGCGGGAAGACCTCTTGGGTTGTGTTGTACCCAGTGCCGGTGCCAACCCGGATGCTGACAGTCTCACGCCAGCGGTCAGGCTTCTGGTACGTGGCCTGCCCTACCGTCATCACAGAGTTGACGACGGACACTGTGCCTTGGATCTTCAGCTCTCTGGCGAGGCGGCGCTCAGCCAAGCCGACAAGGCTGGGAAGCTGAATGTAAACGGAGGGATCCGTGGCCAACGTAGCTCCACGCTCCAGATAGTTCCGGAGGTCGTTGAGCAGACTGGTGTACGTCATTGCGGTGGCCATAGCGGGAGCCTTACATCAATTCAGTAACGGCTGCAATCAAAGCTGCAACGGCGGCAGCCACCGCAGCAACCTTGCCCTTGGAACCCATCAGCTTCACCAGAAGCGTTGGTTGAACTGGCAGGTTCTCGCCGACGACGCCTTCGGCTTTTTTCTTCAGAGCCTTGGCTGCAATTTTCTTCAGGTTCATGTCGATCTCCTCACGCCCAAGTGGCGTATTTCTTCGTCTTTGCCTTGCGGTCGTCGAGGCCGTGCGTGCCGCCATTGATACGCTTTGTTAACGCAAGAATGGCTGCGTCGTTGATGCCCTGATCGCAGATGCCCCAGAGCTTGTTCTTGTCGAAGAACCAGAGCGCGCTCTCAAAGGCCAGTTCGGTCGCGACGATGTCAGGGTTGTCCATGATGTCTGGACGACCAATGTAATTGGCAAACGCTTGGTACGTCTCCTTGCCAGTTAATTGGAGGGCCCCGCGTCCACGAAATTTCCACCCGTCGCCGCTGCTCTCAGGGCCATTGCCCATGCGGTTGGCGTAGACGCGATTGGCAATCTTCTGCGGCTGTCGCTCATACAAGCGCGCTTCCAGATCGGTCTTGAAATACTTGCCGAAGATACCGCGCAGGCCCTTGGCGCTGTAATTCAGGTTCTCTGAGAACGTCTTGAAGCCGCCCGACTCATGCGCCGTTTGAGCAAAGAAATGCGCAGCCCGAGCAGGCGACAGCTTATAGTAAGCCGCACCGCGCTTGAAAGTTCCCGGGCCAAACGCACCATCTGCCGTAACTCCGATCTTTTTCTGAAGTTCAATCAGGCTCACTTGTCGTCCTTCCGACTATTCCAAAGCTCAAAGAGCGTCTTGATCTTCTCCTCCGCCACGCCGAGACGGACGTCCATCTTGGCGAGGATAATCGTCAGAGTGATAAACGCAAGGACGATGGGCCAAAGCTGGCCGATCATCTCGACGGTGGAGAGATTGCCTGCCATTTACGCCGCCGGATTGCGCCAGTCAGGAAAGTCGTCCTCATCAACCACGCCGTCGCCGTTGGCGTCATAGCGCAGATCGTTGCGGTACTTCTCCCACGGGGCCATGTCGTCGTCATCTTCGTTGTCTTCCACAATTGGCCCTTCGTGAGACACAACAGGATTTGGCGCTACTGGATGAGACACAACGGGCTCAGGCTCCGGCTCAGGCTCAGGCGCGTCCAGTTCGAGCGGGGCCTCAGGCGTTGCCTTGCCGACGTTATTCAGGCTCAGGCCGCCCAGCAGGCCGACGAACGCGCCGACGATGGTGTTAAACGCAGGTCCGATGATTGAAAAGATTTCTGTGTTGTCCACGTCCTTCATAAACAGGCCAAACATCAGCGTGAAGATCACGGCGCACATAATCATCGCAAGGGTCACAACGGTGACGCGCAAGATCCACTCGACAGTGTCAAGCGCGCCGGGTTCCTTGCTGGTGAAGTGGTCAAAGATGCTCATCGGTCTGCCTTATTGTCTAGCTTATCCTCAATCCGGCGGAGGTGCATCATCACCTCGTCGAACTTCTTGTCGATGGCGTTGAACTTCTCATCGCCGAAACCGAGACGCGCCTCAAGAAGCGTCAGCTTGTTGGTTAAGTTGACCCAAACCGTGATCAGGGCCCCAATGAAGCTGAGGGCCGTAATGACAAAGCCAAGGATGGTGAAGATGGTGGTGGTGTCCATTATCTCAGGTTCCTCAGCTTATAGATTGCAGAGAGGTACACGCCGGTCAGCGTGTCGATCAGGTTGGCCACTGCGCGGTTGCCCTTGCAGATGCCTTCGTGATTTTCCTCAATCCAAAGAGCGTCTGCCTCAAGGCATTTCAACGGATCGGTCGGCGTGTTGGCCGGAACCGGGATGGTGCCGATCAGATCATACGCGCCCTGATACGCTTCAACGAGCGGATCGATGGCATCGATAACGCCATCATAGAACTCACCCAAAGCCATGTGCTTGGCAAAGCTGCCCTCCCCCTTCGCGCGCCAGTGGGCGAAGTGAGCGAGGTTTCGTGCGTAGAACACGCGGCTGATGAGCTGCTCGATCATTATGCGATCCGCATCACAGGGCAGATGATTGATGGGATTGCAGGGGCAATGGCGCCGATTGCTGTATGCTCAATCGTCACAGCAATGTTACTCGGAAGCCACATTATCTCAATGTACTGACCCGCCGTGACGGTATCAAAGAAACTCAAAGAGAACACAGCTGCGCCACCATCAGCCGCCTTGGGGATGGAAATGATCGTTGCGGAATTGGCAATGTTTGTGCCGTTTTTGCGGAACCAGATGGTTGCCGTGTAATCGGAAGCCGCCGAGTTGGCGAACTGGATTGACGGGGCGAACATGTAAGTTCCGGCAGCAGTCAATGTGATCTGCGTGCTGGAAACGACGCTGACGCCAGTGCCGGTAAGATCGGCGTTAAACGTCACAGCAGTCGCAGCCGAGACGTTGCCAGTCTGATCTGCAGTGCTTGAAGGCTGACCGGAGGCGCGACCGGCCAGATCGAGGAACGGGATCGTCGCACTCGCCGTCATCGCCGACGTGCCATTACCCTTGACGTAGCCTGTGAGCGTTGCCGCACCAGTACCACCCGTCGCAACCGTGCGGACGTTCGTTGCCGTCGCCGCGATATCAGACGCTGCTACCTTGCGGCTAAAGCTGCTCTGAACCGTTTCGAAAAGCTCCGTGCCAGCAAGTGGCGTAGAGGCCGCTGTGAGGTCTGTGATCTTTGCGTTTGCCATTATGCCAGTCCGTACAATATGTTGAGGTAGACAGAGTATGCGTTTGCCGCAGCCTCCTGCGCATCCGTCTGAGCGTCCTGAGAGTCAGGGCGTGGGTTCTTCAAAGGCACAGGATCGGGCTTGAGCAGCAGGCGCCGATAATATGGCTGAGGGACATCATCGCAAGAAGCGCAAACGTAAAGGCTAAGGCCAACAGGCACCGAGCCTCCGCGATAGTCCTTCTTCTGGCGCAGCTGCGTGTGCTGAACCATGAAGCCGCAACCGTCGCAGATCGCAAGACCGTGCGGCGACTTTGCGTCAAACTGTGGTTGGCTTCTATGCTTGCGACCTTTGCCGTATGCGTACTGCATCAGTACCCCCACTGGTCAATGGTGATACGCAGAGGAACCTTTTCGCGATCTTCAGCCGCAGCGCGGGTGTACGCGCCGTCAGCCAGACCCTGAAGGAACTCAAGGCGATCTGGCGCGAACTTCACCGAAAGCTTTGCAGCGAGACCGGCGGCGATAGCTTCCATCCAGCGGTTCGGCGCGTCCATGCTGTCGGTGAAATCGCCCGCGTCCTCTTGGATTTTCATCCGGTGATAGAACAGCGTGACACCAGCGCTCTCAGGCGCTTGCCAGATGTACAGGCGCGGCGTGATCGTGCGCTGAAAATAATACTGGAACGGACGCTGGCCGAGCTGCGCCTTGTTCGGGATTGCGTCGTATTCCGCCCGGCTGATCGGCGACATCATCAGATCCGTTGCCTGAGCCCCGGACATGGTGCGCGTATAGACCTGCAGGATCGAAACGGTGCGCGGCTCAAGGTCGTAATAGAGGACGCCCGGCAGCAGCGTGATGGACTGGAGATCAACAGCCCACAGGTTGGGGCCATTGTTCGCCCAGTCCGAGAACATGTAATTGATCGAACGGCGCGCGCTGTCGATGTCGTTAGAGGACAGGGTAGCAGGGTTCCGACCGACGCGCTCATATGCTTCCGTGATGATATCGATCTGTTCGGTGTCACCAAACGTATATGTGCCGCTCGTCGTCATCTGAACCTCGCCGTTTTCTTGGCGATGGCCTTGGGCTGGGAAACGAACTGCTTGCCAGCCTTCTTACCTTCGCGCTTGGCGTTGCTTGTAGCAGCATATTCGGCCGGCGTCAGCGATTTAATGGCAGCCTTCGGCAGGTAGCGCTCTCCAGTCTTGCTGGATGGCTTTCCGGACTTGGTCGTCCAGTCCTGCTTCGTCCAGTCCTTGAGAGACTGCTGGGGCTTCCTAATCGGCATAGCCGCCACCCTTGGCCTTATAAGACTTGGCCAGCAGCTGCGCCTTGCGCGCGGACCACTGGCCAGCCTTTGTGCCCTGCGTCTCGCGGGCCTTTATGCTTTTGAACAAGCGTTCGCGCAGGCCGGGCTTCGTATAGTTACCGGACTA
>Ga0222712_10003748_pt1 | contig 16323 bp, 12 predicted proteins | sample C33_657DmetaG_FD_165043 | JGI IMG/M metagenome (GOLD analysis project Ga0222712, IMG submission 165043) | Estuarine water microbial communities from San Francisco Bay, California, United States - C33_657D | ecosystem: Environmental > Aquatic > Marine > Unclassified | place: USA: California...
TCTAACAATTGTGTTAGTTGAAAAGAGTTTCTGTAATCTACTAAATACTGATTTATCTGCCATTTTTAATTTGTAAAGTATCTATAAAGATAATAATTTTTTTTGTAATTTCCAAATATTATTACCATTTTCTGCAAGACCAATATCTTGCCTTATGTCTCGGACCTGGTTGGTCGCAATTATGTCTTGCTCTAAAAGATTTTCTTCTATCTGGATTATTCTTTTTAATTTTAACCCCCTTTTGACCGAAGTTTACTTTTACAACATTGCCAGCTGGATTTCTAACATATACTTTAAATTTCTTAACATCACCTGCCATTGGTTTACCCAATTTCACTTCTCTACCTTGATATTCAGCTTCTCTCAAACATTGACAACCTTCATTTAAGGTTTTATCATATCCTCTCATAAATGAAATGAAGTCTTCCATATCCTCATCTTCAACATCGTATTCTTCTGGTTCAACTAAACCGTAGTTTACATCGTCATCCGAATTAATATCTTCATTTACAGGAACACAATTAGGAACTTCTCTACCATCTTTGGTTTTCATTCCAATTTGTTGATACCCTTTCCAACAAGGACCATCTGCTTCTGATACTGGAACACAATTAGGTACTTCTCTACCATCTTTTTCTTTCATTCCAACCATCTCGTATCCTTTCCAACAAGGGTTTTCTAATTCTTTTATGATTTTAGTTAAATCCATTTTAAAAATATGTTATATCCAACCTATAAATATATAAAAATTACCGAAGTAACCAAGTTAAATTTTCAACCTCTCCTCTACCCACTTCCATTTCGTATGGGTTTTGTTTTAAATAACCAGTTGAAATCACACCCTGATAATGATTTACACTCGTAGAATTCAACATATTTTTAGTTAAATCTATCCCTTCTTGTCTTAAACGAAGTGCAGTATTACGAACCCACAATCCAATTCCCAATGCCATAATTAAGTCGTCATTGTAACTTTTCATAGCTTCTGCTCTACCACCGTTCCAAACAAATGTAAATAATTCATCAATCAATCTACTACTACGAATAAGAATATCTCTATCATTCATATAAGTATCTAATGCAGAAATGATAAGAGGACGGGTTTTAGATGTTGTAGAGAAACCAGCTACCATTTGCTTTTCATCTCTGTAATATTTGTTAGACATCTGTCTTTCAACATCTATATATTTTAAGTCATTACTCATATAGAATAGATTTTGATACCCTCTATCTATAATCTGTTGAATACATGCCCAACCTATGTTTGAGTTTTCTACTACTAAAAGTGCATTGTTATATTCCGTTGCTAATGCGGTTAAAAAGTTTCCAAAATCTTTTGTGTCAATTTTACCTCTATATTCTGCAACCTGAGAACAATCTTCTATATCCAATACTTGTGCAGTAGAATAATCGGCTCCATCTCCACGGGCAACGTCAGCTACAACCATATATTGTTTGTTGTAGTTTGGATATTCCCATTTCCATAGATTTCTATCAAATCCTGCTTTCTCAACTGGCTCCATAACATAAGTGTTCTTATACCAAGTTAATAATTCGGGTTCGATTACCGTAGCACCTGAACCAACAAAGTCACAATCACATTCTTGTGCTGCTCCCTTTGCTCCCAAAATACGAGTTTGTTCATCTCTCCAAGCTTGATTTCTTTCTGGATGAACTGTCCAATGAAGATTTATACAATTAAAACCATTTGTTCCACTTTCACCCTCTACCCACATTTTGTGAAACCAGTTACCAATACCATTCGGTGTAGATAATACAATTGCCGAACCTCCCGTTGATAGAGTAGATTGTGCAGATAACCAAATTTCGTCAATATCTCTAATGAACGCTGCCTCATCCACTACTAAAAGTGATAGGGCTTCCGAACGACCTGCATCGGGTGAGGATGCAATTGCTTTGACCTGAGAACCGTTCTTTAATTTAAGTGAGAGTTTGTTATCTTCAACCGAAGAGTTCCCACCATCTCTCAACCAAACAGGTAATAAATCGTGCATTACCCTAACCTTCTCTACTAAGTTTTTTGCAACCGTTACTTTGGTTGCAATAACCAATGCATTAAAGTCTTGATTGAATAACATCTTCCAAAGAATAAATCCCGCAGATAGAGTTGATAAACCCAACTGACGAGATTTAAGGATGATGTTAAAACGGTCTTCTTTAAAATCTGTTAAACAATTTTCCTGAAACGGATATAAATGAAACGGTATCTTACCCCTAGTTGGGTGTTGAATAACGCAGTATTTCTTCATAAAGTAAATGGGGTCTAAACTACATTTACGATATTCTTCTGAAATTATTTCTTTTAGACTTTTCTTTGGTTGTCCTTGAACTGCCATATTATTTTTTCAATCTAATCTTCCAACCAACGGATGCTCCGTAGTATTTGTTACCATTTGCATCTAAAAATAAATTTACACCATATAAATTATCTTTTTTCGTTTTAAAAGTTAATTGAGGACCAGCCATTACAATAGAATTACCTACTACACCCTGTGCTCCAATATAAACTTGATTTTTTGGAAGTTCTTTTACAATTTTTGTATCGGTAATAGTTCTCTCATTTATTTGAGCATTCCATTTTCTACCGATAATTTTATTTCTACTAATAGTATCAGTTATTTCCACAATACCCAACCCATCACTTAATACCAACTTATCTTTATACAAAACTTTTGAATGATACTCTTTTAGTATTCTTTCAGTATCTGCTTTTATATAAACAGGTACTTCTACTTTCTTTTCTTTTTCTACAATTGTTTCGTGATAAATATCATCACCTTTTATGTATTTAGCTATTTTCTTAACAACAGTAACGGTATCTATTTTGTGTTTTAACAACTCATAATTTTTACCATCAACTTTTATTTTTTGAATTTCTTTATCTTCTACATTACATTGTTTGTATAATACAAATGATACTAATGCGATAATAATAATGTTCTGAAAGCTAAATAACTTTATCATAGTTTTAATTTTTTATAAGTTCTGGATGATGTAACTCTCGTAACTTATCTTCTAATGCTATTCTGCGTTCTAACAACTCTTCAATTGCGTTGTAAGCACCATCAATATCATTTTTTAGATTTTGCTTTACTTCCTCAATATCAATATCCCATTGCCAATTAGAAATAGAACCATCTTCATTTACCATTTGTAATTGAGTGTTTATTCCTTTCAATGCTTCCTCAAATTGAGCTTTCAAATCTCTAACATAACCTAATTTATTCAATGTTATTTTGTAATCCTCATAAAAAGGCCACGTTCCATCCGTTCTTAAAACAGTTTCTTGTTTTGCCAAACAAGTTGCACATAAACCGGTTTTTACAATCAACTTTTTATCAGCACTACTATACTTTATAGTTTTACATTCTGTATCAGAACACTTACTTATTTTTTGTAAGTATGCTCTAACTTCGTCCATTTTGGTAACATTGGTTTTATACCCCTCCTTTTGCTCCCACTCTTTACCTTCGGCATCTACCCATCTTTCACCAACTTCTCTCTTTTTATCTCCCTCTTTTTCGTAACCAAAAGTCTTTTGATTATTATCATCTCTGCCAAATACCGTATCTATAATCTTTTTACGGGTTGGGTGAATGAACTTATTTGTTTCTTCAAAACTTTTTCTTTTTGCCATAATTTTTTTGTTAGTAACCTTTTATATATTTATATATATTAAATTTTATTCGTAAAATATACCTAAAATTTGATTTAGTGGTGCAAATGTTCCTGTAAGTTTGTAAGTATTTCCTTTGTAAACAAATACAATACCTTCGTTTGGAACTATTTTATCTTTACCACCAATACTAGCTAATCTAGTCAATTCCATTTCTAATTTAGCAATTTTAGATACATCACCACTACCTCTTACTTTTTCAGCAGTTGCTTCCAATCTATCTCCCATACTACGAATTGCGGTTTCTGGATTTACAGTAAGAACTGAACTCATAAATGAAAGAACATCTGCACCCACTCCTAAAAATATCTCCTCAAATGGTCTGATATTTTCTTTTTGTTGTTTTGCAACATTTACTTTATCATTATCTATTGCCCATTCTTGTGCATCTTTATCAGAAATTGTATTTAAACGGAAACCTTTATCTCCAAATGCCCATCTTCGTATCAACGCTTCTTTTTCTAACTTTTGTAATTTAACACCACTCTTATTTATAAAATCTTCCCACCATGCCGTATGATATTCCGCAACACCTGCTCTATCTGATAATTGGAAAACGTGTTGTAATTTTTGTAATTGAGTTATATACTTATTTTGTTTAGAACTCAATTCTTCTGTTTTAGGTAAGTTTGTTACAGGAGGTCCTTGAATTGTATATTTAGATTGAACATCTGCATTTACCTGCTTAATCATTCCTGCCAATTTAGTAGCTGCCGATTGGTCTGCACCAACTGCTTTACCACTTTCATCGTAGCAAGTTGTATTGTGGAATACCAATAGGGGTTGTCCGTAAGGTATCACATTTACCGATGTAGGCCAGATAACTTCTAAGTTCATAAAACACTTACCCTCATTGAATATCTTTGTTCTCTGTGCCTCCGTCAAACCACTAATTGCTGCTGATAAATCTTTCATAGCAAAATTGTAAGCATCGGTTAATCCACCTCTACCTGCAAACTTTGATGCAACATCTTCAATACCCATTGCGTTTGCTCCTGCATCTGCCAAATGTCCTTTGTTTCTTGCTGCAATCAATCTACCATTTTTCCAACTAATTGCAAGAGCTTGTCCATCGGTTTTTTCTCTTGTCAATTCTAAATTACCAGTTAATGCTCCTTTGATAATATTTTTTAAATCACCAAAAGTTAAATTCATATCATCAAACGGATGAGACATGTGACCATATGCACCACCTTCTGATAATATAGATTTGCTTTTATTTATATTTTCACGCAAAATTTTACCACCATTATTTTTGATAAAATTTTCAATATCACTTTCATTTTTTGCAACTTCTACATTGTGATATTTTTTCTTTAAATTGTATAATTCGGTTTGAGTTATATAATTCCCATCTACATCCCAAACCCAACCACCTGGTTTTGATACTTTTTCGGCATCAGTTGGAATATACAAAATCTTTTCAATTTTAATATTAGTAAGAACTACTTCATTCCAATCCGATTCATAGTATAATGTGTTAGCATTTGAATATCTATCTACAAATTCTTTTTTCCTACTCAACATAAACTTTTCAGCTGCTTCAAAGTATTTTTTTATGAAATCGGCTTTCTCTTGATTTGTAATGTTGCCACTAAAATATTGTTGCATATATTTTACTCTGTATGGTTCTAATTCAGGAGCAAAATCATAAACTTGGTATCTACTTCTATTTGGATTATCAAACATAACACCAGGTTCAATCCATCTTCTACCTTGATGGTCTGGATAAGTCCACAAATCGTGAATACTTTGTGCCAATATAGTTCCCGTCATTGATACAATTACACCACCTTTTGTCCATAATCCTTCACCTCGTGTAATCTTTGAATTTTTTGCAGTTATATTAAATGTAGAAATTGATTTTCTAGTTCCTTCTAATGCTGCAACTTTTGGTAAATTTTTAATATCCGTTATGTGCAATGATTTTGCAACTATTGGGTCTACTAATTTTTTAACTATATTTAATGATAAGGGAACTTCACCACGTAAACATTTGTCAAATACTTCGGTTTCCCATTTAACTGCTTCGTTTAAAGATTCTTTTAAACTTCTTTTTTTAAGAATTATCTGTTGAATTTGTGAAAATATAGATTGTATATCTTTATCCAATTGCTTTTCTTCTGCACTCATTGGTGATTCAATATCAACATTAGAGTAAAGTTTTTTCTTTTTAGCAATTAAAACATCTACCTTTTTAATCAAATCGTGTCTTACCTTATCTAAATCTTTTATAATTTCAGGTGCAGTTTCTTCTTTTACAGGTTCGTATCCTCTATCCTCTTTATCTTTTGTATCCGATTGAAATCCTGGTTTCTTTTTTCCAACATTATCATCAAAATCGTAAGTATCAAATTCGGCAGGATAACCGTAATCTGGTGCATACATTGATGATTTATGATGTTGTGTAAAATCTTTATCGGCAGTTGTATCTGCTTTATGATTTTTTGAAGTTATTGCTTCACCAAATGCAGATGATTTGATTTTTACCCAACCACCCCAACGGAATACTTTGGCAGGTATTGGCAATGTAGAACCAATTGGTAATTTGTTTTGATATTGTTTATCTATATGAATTACCTTTGTAATAAAATCTCTATTCTTATTATCTGCTCCGATTAACTCAACTTCAACTTCAACAGGTTGTCCACCAATTTTTAGTTTACCTTTGAATAAACCTTTTGTGATTTCATTTACGATTGTAGGAGATGATGTTTGAAAATCACCTTTTCTCATTACAGTTTTAGCAATAACTTTATTTGCCATTTTTACAAATGGAATGTTGATGTTACTTCTATCGTCTTTAACTACAATTTGATTGTATTTATCTAAAAAATCTATAAATTGTTTTTTGTGTCTTCCTAATCTTTTAAAGAAGCCAGTTAGTTCTGGTTCTGATATTTCCTTACCATTACGAGTATCATTCACTCTATCAAAAAAGTGATTACTAAATTCAATATCAGCAGGGTCTAATTCTCTATCCGCATATCTTTCTACACTATCCAAATTAGATTGTGTTAATTTTTCATTTATACTCTCTTCTAAAACACTAAAATACTCATCTAATGTAGTAAAATATTCATTTACTAATTGCTCATATTTTTTACTTTTTTTTTCTATGTATTCTTTTAATCCTAACTTATCAGTCATATCAGTTACCTCTTCGTAATCTGTATCTCTTAACTGAACTACAATGTCTCTTCTACTTGCATTTGGGTCTTTACAAACCGCCACTCCAATCTTCTTCTTACCAAATGAACTAGATTTATCATACAATTTCATAATTGCTTTAAAATGCCAATCGTTGGTAGTTACCTCATCAAATACATTTTGGTCTGAACCTCTTGGTATTCTGAATGTGGTTGCTTTCTTTCCGTTGATTGTTGGCATTCCATGGTCATCAGTTCCAATATCTTTAACAGTAGTTTTTTTGTTTTTAAACTTACCCATCAAAACAGTATCTCCTTTATCAACATCTATATTAATGTCTTCTTTAAAGAAATCTGTTTCAACATACTCAATATCTGGTAAGTTTTTTATAGTATATTTTACAGTTCTTTCTTCTGCTTCATCATCTCCAAATATAGCATCTGCTTTTGGAAATTCAGTTTGAGTGTATCCACCATTTTCATACCAAGATTCAGATTTATCACCATCTAATGTTCTTTTTCTACCCTTCTTTATAAACGCACCATCGGGAACATCTGCCGTATTTGCAGTTCCTACATTACTAACCTCTGTGTATATTTCTTTATTTAACCTACCATATTCTCTCATAAGAATACCTGCTACGGCATGTGCTTGATTTTCAACTGGTGAACCATCTGCTCCCGCTTTTACCGGGTCTCCAACTAATCCTAACTCATCTTGCTTTCTATGAACCATTTCATGAGCAAGAGTTCTTAAAATATCTGCTGTCAATCTTCCTTCAACTGCAACATATATTTCTTTTGTTTGAGGATTGTATCCACCTAATGAAGATTGTGCGTGAGCATATTCTTCTCCTTCTATAAATGAAATTCTAGGTTCTTCTTTTAATTTTAATCTCTTAGTTCCGTATTCTACAAAGTTTTGTATGTTTGCTTTTTTAGAATCTGAAAGATTTTCATTTATATTTCCTACTAATTGTTTTGCGTTTGCTAATTGTTTATCTTTTAAATAAGATTCAGCTGAATCCAACATTTGTTTTGTTGTTGGTTTGAAGTCTTTTAACTTTTCAACAGTTTGCATTACCATTTTAGAAAACATATCAGCATTTTGCTTATGTTCATCTTCTTCCTCTGTTAAAAATTCAGCTGCTTTATGCAAAATAGTTGTTCCTGCACCGGTTGCTTGTTGTACTAACCCCGCACCAGCTGCTTGCACATATGCAGATGTGTGACCTGCTCCTGCTCCTAAGAATACACTTTCCCAACCACAATGTTTAGCAAAATCAACTGCACAATGTTGTACAAAGTGAGAAGCCATTTCACCAGCAGTTGCATTTGCAACTCCTCCGGTAAATATATGTTGAACACCGTGTATTGCAGCATGTCCTGCACTACTAAAAGTAGCTCCACCTGCCGCAACGTGACTAAACGCAGCTGATACTGCACCTCCTGCTACAACCGAAGCTGCGATTACGGCAACATCTTTAACAGTATTCCACATTGCTTTACCTTGCCTTTTTGCCTCAGTATCACTATGTTTCCATTGCCCATCTCTATCTTTAAAGTATCCTAATTTAAGTCCTTCTCCTTTTGATAAAGAAACTGCAAGTGATTGAATACCTCTACCTGTATTTTTTATTTGATGGTATTTTTGTTTTGCAACATCATACGCACCTTTTATAATGTTTGATGGTGCTGCTTTTAAAAAATCTCCAATTCTTTGACCCCAACCTTTTCTAGTTTCAGAATGTGGATTAGCTGCTTCATGTGCGTCGTGCTCTTCTTCTTTTGTAAAATCATCTTTAAATATAGATTTTAACTTTTCTGCATTTTTCTTAGCAACTTCTTTTGCAAATTCTTTTGCCTTTTCTGCTGGTGATTTTTCTGCTTTTGATTTTAGTTCTGCTCCACTTAACTTTTGTGGGTCTACCTGTTGTGGTGCTCCACCTGCTTCTGCTCCTCCTTTACCAGTAGGTGTTCCTCCTTTTGCAGCATCTACTTTACCTTGTTGGGTTTGTCCTTGTTTAACAGGTTGACCTGGAATAGATGGTTTTGCAGCTTGTTTTGCTGCTTTACCAGGTAAGGCAGGTGGTGCTTTTGGTGGTGCTTTTGGTGGTGGTGGGGGTACTTTTGCACCTTTATCACTACCAACCATTTTAGAAGCTTGAATGTGTGCAGGATGGTCTTTTGCTAATCTCAATGCACCTTTAACAGTAATTTTTTTCTTTTTACCATCGGAAGCCGTATAATCAAACTCCTTATCCATTATAGGATTTGGTGCTTCTCCTAAATAATTTTCAATAAACTCTTCAAACAATTCGTTTGTAATATATTCGTGAATGATTTCTCCAATTGGGTCATAAGGTGCTTTATTTCCATCAAATGCTTTCTTCTCATCTTCTGGATGTTCTATATCATGTCTTATTGGAGTTGGTTCGGGTCTCAACGCAGAAGATGGTTCTGTGTTTGCAGACTCATTTAATTTACCAGTTATCATATTGAATATATCTTTATTATACTTAGGATATGCTTTTAAAAATCCTTTCTTTTTTTCTTCTTCATCACCTTTACCTAACCAATTACGAACATCTGTTCCACTAATTGGATTTGATTCAGCAGGAACTGCATATACATAACCAATCTCATCATACCCATAACCTGCTTTTCCATTATATGGTTTGAAGTATTTACCTGCTAGTCTATCGGCATCTTTTTCTCCAACTGCTGCAATATATTGAGTTGTTTTACCGTCGTATTTAGAAAGTATTTCTTTTGGAGCATATGGATTCCTAACCTGAACTATCTTATCCGATGGAACACCGAACATAGTAGTCATTATTTTTACTTTTTCATTAAAGTTAAAAGGGGATTTTGGACCAGATGTATCATTAGACGTACCAATGTAGACATTATCTTTACCAAACTTTCTAGCAAGTTTTAAGTAAGAAATATAATGTCCACTATGGAATGGTTGAAACCGACCCGAATATACTACAACGGTCTTTTTTACTTCTGGTTTATCTACTTCTTTCAAATTCATACATATAAATATCTTAAATTTGACAGATTAGAAATTTTTATAAACGAATGGGTCTCTTTTTTTAAGTTCTTCTAATTTTTTTTGTATTTTTTTCTTTGTTTTGTATGCTTCATACCATTTTACAAAGAATGAGATAATAGGTAAATTTTTCATATGAATTAGTTTTCGTAGTATAATTCAGGCCATTCTACTATAATATGAACTCCACCTTCATTATACGCATTTGTATATATCTTATAAATATCATTTGAATTTTTTAATTCCCAAATTTTTGTAAATTGTAAGATAGATTTAAATTCTTGCGTATAATCGTTTCTATGTTGAATACCTGGGTCTAATGGGTTTTTACTACCAACCCCAACTCTAATAATGATGTTTGCCTTTTTACCTGTCATATTTTCAAACTTGTCAGCATGATTTACCAATTGGTTTGTTGCTGATATTAAGAAATCCCAACGAGGATAAAAGGTAATAACGGTTTTACCCGTTATTGCCAATCCTAAACTCATACCCATTTGTGTTTCCTCCATAACGGGTACTTCAATCATTTTTTCTTTTGGTACTTCACCTAATGTTGTACTCATAGGGTTTCCCGCATAAACTATTTGTTGTCCAATAAAGATTGTATCTTCTTTTTCAGCAAGGAATGTCATTGCCTTCGTTAGTTCATCTTTATATGGAGAAAATTGTGGTGTACTCATTATGGCTTTGAATTAGGGTTAAATTCGTTTTTATGTTCTTTATACCACTCCAACGATTCTTTAAGGGCTTCTCTTAAATCTCTTTTTGGTTTCCAACCTAAATCATTTATTTTTTTAGACGATAATAATCTAACCGGAATCATAGGTGCTTTGTTATTTACATATTCAATTGGATTCGTATTACCTTCTAATTCTTTAATTAACGCAAGTGTTTCATTTACAGTTGCTCCCTCACCATAACACACATTAAAGATGTTGTATGTATCATTGTTTTCTGCTACGAAGATGAATCCATCTGCCATATCTTCAACGTGTAGTAAATCTCTTACCTCCGTACCATCACCCCAAACTGGAATAGGATTCAATCCATCTGCTACCTTACGGATGTTTGCAGGAGTAACGTGACACTTTTCGTAATCATACTTATCATTTGGTCCAAATGCATTTGAAGGTCTAACAATCAAACATTGCATTGGTTCGTGAATTTGATTTGAAAAGAAATCACAAAGTTGCTCACCGTATCTTTTCATACCACCTACTGCTTTGTAAACAGGAACTAATGGAGTTGCGTGTACATTTATATCTTCTGTGCAAAACTCATCTAACATATCAGGATAAACTGTGTTAGAAGAAATAAATAAAAACTTCTTAACTTTGTTTTTCCAACTTTGTTCCATTAAATTTACATTCATTTCCACATTTGGAGTAACGTGTAATAATGGATTGAATTTAGTATCCAATGCATTTGATGTGTTTGCTGCACAATGGAATACTACATCAATATCTTCCGAAACTTCTTTACAGAATTTAGCATCTTGCAAATTTCCTTTATAATGAGGAATGTTTTCACTTCCTTCAAAATCTTTTCTCAACCCTCTTACATAAGATGTTGCACGAAGATTTCTATATCCTTTTTGATATAGTAATCGTAATAAATGTGAACCGATAAAACCACTTGCACCGGTAACTAAAATTCTGTCTGTTTTTTTCATTTTGTTTAATTAAAAATATCCCAATTTAATACTACATCTTTTACGAATTTATGTGCCAATATGGATGATGTGTGTCCATACCAACTTCTTTCTAAATATGCTTTTTGTTCATCAATACTCATACCATTCATTTCTCTCCACAAAACTTTTGGTAGATTATCGGTCTCTAATTCGGAATTAAAGTTTCTAATACTCCATTCTATAATTCCTCCGTACAAAGATACGAAATTTTCTTCAAAAAACCAAAAATATTTATCAAAATTTATTTTATCTGCATAACTTTTTACATAAGCATTATCAAATTCTAAATCTTTTTGTTCCCAAGTGTTGCATATATCTCTGTTTTGAATTATACACTCATATACCGATTTATCTATGGGTGTATGATAGAATGGTGGAGTTCTACCTTCTCTTAAATAGTTTTTAGAAAAGTTGTTACTCATATTAAAAAACTTTATTTTTGTAATACCATTTACTTCTAAAAAGTTAAGTAATAATAAAATATATTCAAACCATTCCAAATATCTCTCATCGTGAGTCATAACTTTATCCAACCATTCAAATACAACCGGGTCAATATTTAAAGGATTGTTAGTTGGATTAAATCCACCGGTTAGATGAAAATATCCTTCCGAATATTCCGAAGATTTATCCTTACCCTTTATTAAATAATCACTAGTGTGAGGCCAACTGTCATAATGTTTAGCAAAACTTACTTGTGGATTTTTGTTATTTTCATATTTTTCTGGTGAGATAAAAAATGAATTCCTAGTCAGAGTTGTCCATTGAGCAATTACAGTTATATCATTTGGATTTACACCTTGCTTTAATAAATCTGAAACTTTATAAATAATAGAACGAGTAATTGTTTTATTATCGTTTGTTACCGTACCGTAATTATGCAATTGATGTGTTTCTTTTAGATTACTCTGTAACCAATGTGCCCAAGTCCAATCTTGTATTGAATCTTTTTCCCATCTTCTTTCATCTCCAATATTGATTCTAAAATTATTAGTAAATGAACATCCTGATGCTACTATGTGTTTCATATTTTTATATAAAAGTTTTTGTAAGTTTATTTAATTCACGTTGCAAATCTATCTCCTTTTTTAATTTTATCTTTTCAAGTTCTGCTTGCAATTCATTTTCCTTTTCTATTTTTATTTTTGCATGGGTATCATCTATTTCGTTTTCAAATTCTATTTTTAATTTTTCCATACGATTTTTAAATAATAAAGGAATTTCTTCTTCAATTTCCACTTTTAATTTATGCAATTTTTCTGCATAAGTGTTTAATTCCCTTTCGAATGGATTTATAAGTTTAAATTCTAATATTTTTTCATTTAAAAATTTAGCCCAATCTTCGTGTCCTGTTTTATCAGGATGCTCATTACCAAGCGTATTTGTAAATTCACCAAAATTTTCTTTTAAGAATAAAGGTTTGTTTTCACTAACCCCATCAATGATACAATTTTTCCAACCAAAGAAATGCAAATGATTATATCCCATATACTCCAAATATGCATATAAGGAATTTATATAGTTTTTTGTAGTATTTTGTTGATATGAATCTTGCAAAAAGTTAAAAGTGTAATTTGTTATTAATTTTGTATGTGCATTTTTTAATTTATTTAATTCTTTATCAAGATTTATTCCATAATATTCATTTTGAACACCTCTTTCCGTATTTAATAGCTTTTTATCACTCATTGGATAGTAGGTGTTTGGTGGATAGTAATACCAATTCTTATCCGCAAAACTTAAAGGTAGTTCTTTTCTATTATAATGTGTCCATTGTATTATTACAACATCTTCCTTTGTTATTATATCCAATTCTATTAGTTCAAAAACTTTTCTAAAAATATAATCATTAGATGCCCCACATAGTCCAAAATTATAACATTCTAAATTTAGCATAGTAGATAATAGATGTGAATAGCATTCTAATTTTTGCAATTCAAGTCCCTGTCCTTCTGTAAATGAACACCCTACTGTAATCAGTTTCATTATAATCTACTTTTGTATTCTAAAATTGATTTTGTTAATCCTTCTTTTAATGTAGTTTGTGGTAAAATACCATATTGTTTTTGTTTTTTAGAACCCAAACATCTAATAGGGTCTCCGTTTGTTTTTGTAGAATCCCAAACTATGTTTTTAGTTTTACCTGTAATTTCAGTATAACACTCAACAATAGTTTCAATTGTATCTTTGATTGATACCGCTTCTGCACATCCAAAGTTAATAATATCTCTAACTTCTTTTTTAACTGCGTCAATCGATGCCTGTGCCACATCATCACCAAATACAAAATCTCTTTTAGATGAACCATCTCCCCAACAAACCATATCATCTCCCTCTATATTGAATAACTTCCAAATATTAGATGAGATTACGGTTGCATCTTGTGCAAAATTATCGTTTGTTCCATAAATGTTTGAAGGTCTAATTACAGTCCAATTATCCCATCCATACTGAACTCTTAATGAATCCAATGTAAGCTCACCCATTCTTTTTGTCCAACCTGGATGCCAATCTAAACGAGATGGGGTTGATGCCCAAGTTTCTTCTTGTGACCAAATATCCTCTTCGTTCATTACATCTGCTGGCTTATAAACTCCAACCGATGAAAGATACACAAACCAATCAACCTTTGCATCAAACGATGCTTTAATCATATTTGTATTAAACATCAACATTGGGAATAGATAATCAGCAGGTTGTGTTGATGAACGAGCTGGCGAACCTTTAACTCCTGCAATGTGTAATACAATATCAATCTTATCCATAGTGAATAAATTTTCACAATGAGAAAGATATGTTAAATCAGTTTTTACCAATTCTAACCTATCCTGATATTGACCCTTTAAGAAATTTAGATTTTCACTAAATCGTAAATCTACTGCATATACTTTCGCAGCATCTTCTTCTAAACATTTTTTAACTGCCGGTAATCCTACCAACCCATTTGCTCCTGTAATTAAAACCGTTTTTCCTTTAAATTCCATTTTATATTAGTTTTTGTGTATAATCTATTTTTATTTTTTCAAATATTTCATCAAAACACTCATAGTTTTCAAATGTATATAAATGTTTTTGATTATATAATAATATATCAGTTATAGAATAATACCAGTTATGTAATTCTTCTATTGACATATTTTTTAATTTAAGTAGTTCTTTTTCTAAAAGTAACATTCTTTTTTTTGGGTCTTTTTCCAAATCGTAACTTTCATCTATAAATGGTTCAAATGTTTTAAATCCTAACTTCCTTAATTCTGCCAAAGTTAAATAATCACCAAATACTAAAAATGGTTGTAAATTTGACATTGGTTTAAATATTTTTTCTGAAAGAAATACATTATCTCCAAAAAATGTTTCGGTTACTAAATGAAAATATGAATTTGAATACCATTCTTTTTTATTATTTCTAACACCAAATGATTGTTTTTGATTTTCTGCTAATTCAATTGTATCATCTTCATATGGTAACATTGATTCTAATTGTAGTGTATATTTTTCAATATTTTCATTAGTATCATCATATACTTTTTTTACTATATCAACCAATCTATCCTTTGATATTTTTTGTAAAAATGTAAACAATCCTTCACTTATTAAATCATATTTTAATGCAAAATACCCCACCATAGCTCTTTGCGATTTTTCCATCGTTCTATTTGGAGATAAAAATTTATGTTTTCTAATTTTAGTAGAATCTAAATCTTTTTCTTCAAATAATTCACAAATATAACCTAAATTACCAACGCAAGGAAATGTATTTATTTCATCCGCATAACCTCTTATAAATAAATGTCCATTATATATTTTTACTTTACTATCTGGATGTTTCTCATAATACTCCGAAAAATTACTTCCACCTAAAAATATAATATTAGAACCATCTATTCCAATTTCATTCATTTGATTTTCAAATCTATATATGCTATTATCATCATATAATGGGTCGTGAATTATATTAATTAAAATTTTTACCTTACCAGATTTAACATATTCAATAATTTCAGTTGGTATTATATCTTTTAAATACCATTTATATTGAGTATCATTTAGTACAAACCCATTTTCATCATATATTGCGTTTAATGTTGCTTTTATTTCTAATGGATAAATGTAAGTAAAATTATCGTTTTTAACTTGATTTAAATTTATTATATTTTGTGGAAAATTTCTTTGAAAGTAATTTATTAATTCAGAATGGTCAAATTTAAATGCCTTTTCTTCTTGTTGATATTGTAACATATCAAACCAATCAATATTTAAATTTCTTTTAAATACATCTTGTATAAATTCTCTAATAACAGGATGTATTCCATTACCAAATGGTTTTAATTGACCATAGTGAATATACCAATCAGTATAAATCAATTTAAAATTAGAACCATGTATTGCTTTCATACTAATATCTCTGTATTTGTTTTGCTTCGTTTCTAACATATAAATTTTCATGTTTGAAACTATTAAATAATTCTTTGTTTTGTATATGCTCTTTTTGGCACATTTTATCAAATATAAAATCACCAAATTCTATTTGTGGTGAATACAAATGTGGAAGTGATATATTGGATTTTATATATTGCTTTATCCCATTTATTATTTTTTTCTTATCTTCAAAATCAGATTGAGTAATTTCCCAATCACTATTTACAAACTCACCATTTATTAAATCAATATATGTTCCAACTTTATCTATAAAAACAGATTCAAAGAATATTATATTATCTTT
>Ga0222712_10003749_pt1 | contig 16321 bp, 27 predicted proteins | sample C33_657DmetaG_FD_165043 | JGI IMG/M metagenome (GOLD analysis project Ga0222712, IMG submission 165043) | Estuarine water microbial communities from San Francisco Bay, California, United States - C33_657D | ecosystem: Environmental > Aquatic > Marine > Unclassified | place: USA: California...
GTAGACGTCCGTGCTAAAAAAACGTCATAACTTAAATCTTTTTTCCGTATGTTGCATCCTCTACATGCCGCTACCAAATTGTCCAAGTCATCACCGCCACCTTTAACCTTTGGCACTACATGGTCTACTTCATTAGCTACATCACCACAATAGCAACATGTATAGGAATCACGCCTTAACACTATCAATCGTTGCTTCTTCCATTGTGCTGTAGCCCTGTATGGTTTAGTGGTAATGGTTCACCTCGAAGAAGCGTAGCGCCTTACACGCATTAACGTAACCTTGATGATCTACACCATACCGATGTTTGATGTATTTAATGTGTAAATCAATCTGTTGATTAGGGTTAAGCCGTAACACCATTGCATTAGCCATCTGTCCTAATCCGTAATGATTACCGTTACGTGCTTTGTAATTCCAAGATGACTCATGCTGGATAAGTATGTTGTAACACTCCATCTGATCCCAATTACCAAGAGTATTAAATGCGTAAAGCTTTAAGTTCATCTTATGGTATGTGTATGCAGAAGAAGAATTAAGAGGGATAAATGAAATAGCCGTTATTAATGTCATTAAGACAATAGACCGGCCTAATCCTCGAAGTCTTGCGCGGCTGTCTTTCAGGCCGCGTTTGACTTTGAGGGTAGCATACGTGTCAAATACCTTTGCATAACCGCAGGTCAGAGGCCATCTCGATAACTTAGGATAAGACATTCTAAACATTTCTGTCCTTTCAACTTCCATTTTCCACACTTGCACCGGACTACTTTCGCGTCCTCACGTTCAAGGTGGTCTATTTCATTGATAATACGGGCATTTTCACAATTCTCACAGACGACAAGCCATAGTATTTGCTCGTCATAAAGGTAAGAATCAAGTAATTTATGCGGTCTATTATTGGTACAGAGATTGCATTTGAATACTTTTACGGTATCCTTCACTTCTGTCATTTGTAATTCCTAATGTGACAGTAACTACACATCCACATAACATCTTGGTCGATGTCAATTCCTGCATCCGATCCGCGTACTACTACGGTCTTACCACCGAAGAAACTACGCGGTTCATTGCATCCATCACACATTTTGTAAGTACCTTCTAACGGTGTTTGGTCATCACCATAAACAATGCCCATTCCGTCTTGATTTGTTATTTCAACGTATCCCATTTCTACCCTTCATGTTCGGCTAAGTTATTTGGCATGAACCATTTACCAGACGCATCTAATCGCATCCAACGAGCTGTGCATTGATTTGCTTTTATCTTTTCTACGCATACATAACCACGGTAAGCGCCATTCTTTCCTTGACCTTCTTTCAAGATCATAATTCCATGATGGCAATTAGGTCTTTCATCGACCATTACAGCATTCAAAGTATTTGTTAAATAGTCCAAATCGGTTAAAGGTTCTGGTACAAGTTCTCGCACGTCATCCGGTGCTTTCGTGGTATCCCATACAATTTCGACTACATTTGTGCCTACATTTTCATTAGTTGTGGCCACAATTTTGTTAGGTAAAGGCTTAGATTCGTAATTCTTTACCTTAGTCATTTCTTCCCTAGATGGCCGTTTTCCTTTAGCCGCGTAACCTGCATTTGCAAGTGCTCTGCCGATCGCAGAAGTCTCGCAATTTTCCAACGCTGAAGTTGAATTAACGCCTCTGTCAGTAACTTTCTCCTCAGCGTATCCGGTCGTGAACGGTATGCTATCCAAGTAAGTTCGGTATAAATAAGCTTTAACAATGAATCTATCATTTTGCATCGACTCCAATTCTGTAGATACTCGAAAGTCTGGCCAATCCCTAATAAACTTTTCCAACCGCGTTTCTACGGTTTCGTAATCATTCAGGTTGAACATCTAGTTCCTGCTTTCCTGTTGCATAATCGATTTGTTCTTTGAGAGTCCAAGTCGAACCATCTGGCCATGATTGGATTTCATTTGTGCAATCTTGACAGTAAGAACGGACAAGATGTTTTCTTGATGGTGTTTCACTCTTGATTGTCCAGACTGCAGGTTTCTGACCTTTGAAAGAAGATACGCCAAAACGCACCTTGCAATAATCGCACCAGACACCTTTTGCAGCTCTAGTAAGTGTCAAGGTCAGACCAATCTTTACCGGCGAGTTCTCCAAAGAGGGATAAGTACGCACATGCGTCGAGTACGCTATCTTGATGGTGTTTAGATTCGATAAGTCTTGCGACTTTAACGAGTGCCATAGCCATTGCGACATCGTGAGGTTCAACGCTTCGTTCAAAATATACTGACCATAACTGAGCGATTCGCAAATGGTTGATTGCTGGATCGCCGTAAACGAATCCTCTATCTTCAATTGTTTCGAGAGCATCAGTCAAAAATCCTCTCGCCGTCTTGCTTTCCTGTTTTGTAACCTTTTGCCCAACCATGTCGTAGCCCTTCGTTATAGTAGTAATCTTTAATCGCAATAATTGTTACGACTATTCCTAACATTGCACACAATCCCATTAACGTGTTAAGAAAGAATTGTTTATCACTCATTGTCCGTCACTCCAAAGGTGTCTAGGAAATAGGCAGATAGAACCTCACGGCTTAGAAGTCCGCGTGTGGCTGATTTACCCATTTGTTCTTTAGCAAACTTACGAATGTAAGCTGCTTTCACGTAATGCTTGCCGTCTGTATAAGCACCACTTTTTCGGTCGTACGAAATTGCCATCGATTAATCCCTTCTAATAGGCATTTCAATTACCTATTAGACACCTCGAAATGGCATTTGTCTAAGACACGCCGTTACCCGAATCGTTTTCCTTCTACAATAAATGAACCATCACGCTCGATTGGTATTGCTACTGGACTAACACGGAACTTATCTATGTAAATTATCCCAAATCCTTTTTGCCAGTTCATTGTGCCTTTTGTGTATAAGGCTTTACGCTCATCCATCAAATGACCTACTTCAAAACCCGTTAAAACACCCGTTACAGAGCCACCAGAAGCCATTGTAAAGGACGAAATCCCCTGTCTGTGAGTGTGTCCACACACTACGCTTTTTCCGTGCCTTCTAGAAGCATCTAAAGCCGTTAAACCACCATGCGGTTTTATGGCTTGTTCATCCCCATGAACCATTACCCAATCGGGATGAAATGCGTAAGGTTTGTGATGGTAGGTGATACCTAATTCTGGTAGACGTAGAAAGTTTTCTATCTCCAACTCAGGCGCTCCAATAAGGCCAGCGCATCTGGTTTTTAGAGCTGTAAAGAGTCTGGAACTGTGGTTACTTCTGGATAAATGTGATATTTGTAATTCGTAGAGCACATCGACAGTAGTGTCACGATCGTTTCCAATTGTGCCAGACCATTCATCTTGACCGGTTGACCATCTAGAGATTGTCTGGAAGTCGATTTCATCCCCAACACAAAGGACATCATCGGGTTTCCACTTTTTAATAAATGCTGCAACGTTTCTAACTGCTTTGATGTCATGGAAAGGTACTTGTAAGTCGCTGATAACTACTATGCGCTTAATCGTCATCCAAATCGTCTAGTTCGTCGTCATCATCGAACGGGTCAAAGTTAGGAAAAAGCCAATTTGGGATTGGCGATTTATCTATGACGATTCCTAACGCGTAGGATTTAGAGAATCCTGCTACCAATAAAGCGTTATACATTTCATTGACGCTAACCGCCCAACATTCCAAAGCACTATACATTCCAGCATCTTTGACAATGACTGGTTTGTTAACGACGCTTTGTTTTACTGGCTTTCTTTTTGGCGGCATCTGTAGTTCTCCTTTGAGCTGATTTTACTACCGAATTCAAAATTAACAGAATGTCGATTTGCGTGTCTTCAATTCTTTTAATTCTGTCTGCCAAAGAACTCCCACCATTGGGAAGAAGCTCTTTCAGGTAAACGCGGACTAGCCACCGCAATCCCATAAGAATTGCGGTCGCTGACGCTGCTACAGAAGCAGCCATCCCTGCATAGTCCGAAGCAGTCACTATTCTTTTGCGATTCCGAATTCAGCATCATCTGGATTGATTGCACGTAGTAATGGTGCGAGAACAGCAATTAATGATGACATTAATAAATCTTTGATTTGCATGTCTGGTTTTGCAACGTAGAGTGAAATACCGGCCACAGCCCATGCGCGACCATAAGATTGTAGAGCTTTAATTATTTTTGGATTCATTAGATTCCTTAATTGATTGTGGACATGACGCCCATGGTTGCTGATCCTGAAGAACAGATACCATAAAGAGCTTCATTGTCGCCTAATTGAACACTTAATTTATCACCGTTATCCATTCGGTAGCCCGTAGAACTTGTAACGCCACTTGCTCCTATGTAAATAGTTCCAGAAGAAGAATGCAAATAAACCACCTGATCATGCGGATTTGCTGCAACCAAAAGTGTTGCTGTAGTTGTTACGCTTACTTGGGATGTGCTAGGCATCTGTACCACCAATCATGGGTATGTTAAAGAACTCTGAATTCAAGTCTTCTGTCTTGGCAAAAGAAATGTGAATGTGATGTTCATGTTTATTAATGCCAGTATATTTACGCCATTTCCAAAATAACTTTGGCGAAGCAATCATTCCATTATGAATGATGTAAGTTATTCGTCTATTTCGTTTAGCAAATAGTCGTAACTGATCCGATAAATAGCTTGACGTTTCTTTGAATTTATTGAGATTAGCGTCAACGTCGATGGCACGTACCCAACCGCCAATAACATCAGGGTTATGGTCAGAAGCCCTGACCGCATGACGCGCATCACCGAGCCATCCGTCAGAATGTCTATCTCTATCGGGAAACGAGTCATCTATCTGCTCTCGTAGTTGAACAGCAGCTTTAGACAGTTTAGGAGTTACTGTCACTATATTGACCACCATTCATTTTTAATTGGTTGACCTCTTTGCTTCCATCTTAAATCTCTAAGCATTTTATTCTGCTTAGCCCAATCAATATCTGTACTGTCTTGCTCAGGCTCCGATGATTGCTGTGACTTCATCTGCAGTTAATCCTAATGCCGCAAGTTTTGCCTGTGCTGATTGCTTAGCGGCTAATTTGTCGGTTTCGGTTTTAAGAAAATTTTTAAACTGTAATTGATTGGCGGCATAAATTTCATATTCTTCTTTTGTAAATTCTACATCAAGAATTTCATTTGTTTCGGTGTCATGTATTCTTTTGAATAATTTATTCATTAGTTCACTCCATATACATAAATTGTTCCAGCGGAAAAAGAACCAGCATTACAACCAATTTGAATCGAAGTTATTGCGGCGGTATTGCGCCAAATTAGACTTCCAAAAGTATTTGCATTCGCTCCACCACTCGCATAATTTGAAGTCTGAAATAAAGCGACTTTATTGTTTGAACTTCTATAATAAGGAACTGAAATCGATAACATTGAATTGTAAGAACTTGTGTCGGAATCATATCCACCAATGAAAGGCGCGGCGGCATAATCTAAACCACTAGCAGTTCCTATTTTATACCTAACAGTATTGGATTGATAATTTGTGTTAGCCGTTTCTCCATTGAAATTTAAGAGAAGCATTGAAGAAGAACTTTGATAAAATCCAACCGCATAAATTTTTAATTCTGTATAAGTGCCAGTTAGAGAAATGCTTACACTAGAGGAACCAGACATCGCCGTTCCGCCTGAGTTAATTAAAGTCATTCCGCCGCCGCTTGCCGATGTACTCCATTGTGGAGCAGTCGCGCCGCTATTGACTGTTAATACTTGTCCAGCCGTACCGATTCCCAAACGAGATAAAACTCCCGAACCTGTACCGTAAACAGTATCTCCAGCCGTCGTTAGTGTGCTAATTGTTGGCGTTGTTAATGCTGGAGAAGTTAAAGTTTTATTTGTTAATGTGTCAGTAGTTGCGCGACCGACTAGAGTGTCGGTAGCGTCTGGAATAGTAATGGTTTTAGCAGTAGTAAAATTAGTCGCTATCGTTCCAGTTATTGCGGTGGTTCCGCCTACATCAAATTTAAGAGCTTTAGTCGCGTCGGTAACATCTACGATTGAAGTCGTAGAATCTGACAATTTTTTATTAGTTAAAGTCTGAGCGGTAGTTAGATCAGCGGTGACGGCTGTGTTAATTGATACCGTTACATCGCCCGAAGTGCCACCGCCGCTTAAACCAGTTCCAGCGGTAACGCTTGTTATGTCACCTGAATTGGCAATTGAAACCCACGCGCTTCCGTTATAGACATAAACGGTGTCATCCGATTGAAGATAACTGACCATTCCTTCTGCCAGTACACCAGATAATGCCGTGGTACGAGCTGATGAATCAGCAAAGACCATAACTGTTTGTTGTTGTAAATACGTATTAACTTGCGCCGCCGTTAAAACGTCACCTGTAGCGAATAAGCGATACCCTGCACCTGCCATTTGTTTCTCCCTTAATAGCTCAGAACGTTAGTTCCAAGTATACCCTGTGATGTCGAATCTAATAGGAAACCCTTGACCAAAGGTTCGCCTGTGTAAATCGTTGCCATAAAACTATTTTTATTGCCGTCAAAGCCAATACCCTGTACCAAGACATCCCGAGTGATTTCCGTTGATCCCGAAAGTGTTTTCTTGACTTGTAAATAATTAAGCAGTTCAAGCGATAGTCCTGCTTCAATTAATCCAACGCTGGATGTGTCCAAAAGATTTAACCTCATGGACTCCACACGCAATTCAGTTTCTTTACGGGAAGCCAATAACATTTTTGCTTGATTTAGAGCTTCTGTGTCAGTCTGGACAAGGATGCCAGTTCGCACTCCACTATGGATAAAGTATTTGTCAATAGAGGTCTGGTCATAAACATTTTGAGCAGTTCCACCGGCACGGGTAACAGTCACATCATTGACCAAAATAGTGTCGTCTTGCGCTGTAGTTACATTGGCGTATGGAATCCCTAGACCATCATCCGAAAAGTAATAAGGCGTGGTGTCATAGAATTCTTCTACTGCAGTCCTAGACAAGAATGTGGCATCGCCATTGGCGGCTATGTAGAAACCACCAAGTTCAGATTGCTCTACAAGCTGTAAGCATTGAAGAAGATTACGATTAGGGGTTGCAGGATCGGCTTGAAGTGTAGAATCGCCTGTGTCGACCGCACGAAGGGCAGAAGGCCAGTCTGCATAATCTAAGAGGGCATTGATTCTAGCGCCGCTATATTGACCTGCAGGGGTTCCTGTGACGGTATCCACGGCCACGCCATTGAGCAATTTGAAGCCATCTACGCATTTAAGAGTTACTTGGTAAACTTCATCAATACCTTGTGCGAAACTGGAAATGTAATCGGTTATGAATCCTGAAAATAAATAATATCTAATGCCTTTGTAATCGCACCAGATTTGAATTTTTCTTAGTGGTATCAATTTGCCATAATAGGGAGAAGCGGTGTTACTTGCGTTCCAATCGCCATTGTAATCTGCAAGCGTTACAGAAGCCGTACCAGCTTCAAATTGAGAAAGAATGCGACTACGGCCACGCCTTGTTGAAATGCTTAAAAGTATGTCAGATATATCAACCCACGCGTTAGCATCGGCTAACTGGCCTGTTCCTAGTTTTCCCTTGGTTGCATCGTCGAGAGTAAAGGCTGTGGAGATAAATCCAGCACCATTACTGAAATCGATATTTGCACCGATTATCGGTTGAGCCATTAGATTGCTATCTGGTCAAATGTTATTTGGCCACCACGGGCTTGATTGTTCAAAATGCTGTTAGTGATGGCAGTCGATAAATCCTGCTGAGTCGCAACAGAACCAGCCACATTGACAGTTACATTTACATCACCGCGTTCACCTGCTCTAAAGTTTTGATATTCAACAATAGATTGTGCAGCTTCTTTAATAGCAGTAATTGTGTCTGTAAAATCTTTTTCGGAACCGGTGAATAAAGGTTTTCCGATTACTGGTGCTAAGTCTGCAATTAGTGGTGCTAAGTCTGCCGGTGGAATTCTTTGAGGTGCGGTTGGGAGATTTGTTGTTGGAAATGGTATTACATTTGAAGGTTGATTTGGAAGCGTAGGATTTTGCGGAAGCGTAGGATTTACTACAATGTTTCTTCCGTCTGGTGCAAGTGTAATTCCTCTTTGTCCTAATAAATCTGCAACGCTTATGTTTAATTTGAGATCACTAAGAAGTGAAGAAATATCACGAATAATCTTAGGCCAGTCCGCAAATGGATCATCGGCTTTTGGAAGTGTGGAAAGAATTAAGGATAATTCACGAATTTTAACATCATTGTCATCTATGAGAATTTTCAAAGCGTTTACTTTGGTTAAATCTTCATCGAGTAAAGCCTTTTTCATTTCAAGTCTCAAGCGGTCTTGTTCGGAAACCTTGCCTTGCAATGCAGCTTCTATCTGTATTCTATCCATTTCGAACATCTGTTGAGCTTTGGAAAGAGCCGCCGTTGTTTGCGCTGTTTTCTTTTTGGCTGCAGCAATTTTGGATTCGGCCGCTAAAGCGTCTTTTAATCGTTTTGCATCTGCAGTCTTTTGCACCTGTGCTTGACGTTGCTGATTGTACGATAAAGCGCCAGTTACAGAATTTGCTGCACCTTGCGCGGCCTTATCCATCTTCATCAATTGTTCTGTGGCTAAACCAATGGCTGCGAGCAATACAGCACCGGCGGTTACGCCTAAGAAAGGATTCAAAGCGAATTTGGTTGCTATCGCTGTTCCTATTGCAGTAGCGCGTAACACCTTCATTACCTTTATTACGCTAGTCATTGCAGTTATTACACCTGCTGCAAATAACATAGCCTTATCCAAGGCATAAATAGCAGCTAAAGCAATTGCCGTACTTTTGATAATCCCAAAATTGTCTTTGAATGCTTTGCCTAATGTAGCTATGGCAGTTCCAGCATTCTTACCAAAGTCTTCAATTTTCTTTTGCAGTTCTTCTATATTGGCGCTGCTCGTGGCAGTCATTAAACCATCAACTAAACCTTTACCAATCGCTTTCTTTGCACCGTCCACGGCTACTGAAATGCGGTCTAATTTGCCTGAGAATGTTTCTGCATTCTTAGAAGCTGCTCCACCGTATAACTTTGTCAGTTCGTCCGTCATGGCATTCAAGTCGCCACTTGCAAGAGTCGTATTAGTTAATCCAAGTTTAAGTTTCTTTAATGCCCCAACATTGCCCATGTAGGCTTGTCCAAGGGCAGAAGCCACAGTTCCTAGATCGTAAGTCGTACCTTTTGAAATATCTTCGGCTAAGGTTAAAGCCGAACGCGCCGCACCAACGTCTTTTAATGCTAGATAAAGACTTGAAAACGCACCGCGAAGATCACCAGTTTCACCGGTTAAAAGTGAGAAATCGTGAAGGAATTTTTCTACTCCAACACTTTCAAAACCTTTACCGGTATTTGTTAAAACGCTGGAAAGTCTAAGAGCTGCTTTTTCTTCTGCAGCAAAAGCCTTTATTGCGGATGAAGCAAATCTTTCAATTGCTACTACTGAAAGAGCACCAGTTAATTTCTTGCTTAACGCGCCAAATGCTTTTTCGGCTTTCTTGATTCCAGAGTCATTGAGCGTGGTAATAATCGGGATATTAACGCTCATGCCACTCTCCGAATCCGGCCTTCATACTTGCCATTCCAAGCCATAGAAGCCTTGTTAATAGCCTTCATAACGCCATTGAGCGCCTTGCCATGATTATCAGCGTAAGCAGCCCACATAATTCGACCGCGTGTGTCTTGTCCAGTACCAGCTTGCTTAATTGCACCAATGCCCCTAGCGCGACTGACGAAGAATTTGCCGGAAGCCGAAAGGCCATCTGATTTAGTTCCTACAGTTTCAAGAATTGAACCTGCATGGGATTTGTTAAGCAAAGAATAAAGTGCGGCATAACCTTTGAAATTCTTTCTTGTCTTACCTAATGAATAGGTTAATCCGCGACGGATAACAACGGCATTGTAAAGAGGGAATGGCCGTGTTTTTTTTCTAGCTTTGACCACTTGTCCATGATCGGCAAAATTGTAGAGATTGCCTACGACTTCATTTTGAATCTTTGATCGTGCGTCAGCGACCACTTCACCAAGCGCCACTTTAATTTCGGCATTCATCTCGCGAAATAGAGCAGGTGCGAACTTTCTTAAATCTCGTTTAAGTTGTTCAACGCCTTCTACTACTACGGGCATTTTGTTTAGCCTCTTTCGCGTCTTGTCTGAATACTTCTAAGATGGCTCTAAACATTTGTTCGTCCATCTCCAACCAATGCTTCGGCGGAATACCTGTCCTGACTACTAACTGAGCAATAAGGTAGGTGACACTATCCCGCGTTAGCCATTTGGGGAATTGTCCTCGACTACTTCGACAGATGCCAAGGTAGACAAGAATTCTTCCCCAAAAGGTTTAACGGTTTCGCCACTACGACGGATACATTCCCAAGCTAACCAATACACATCCGATTGACGCTCATATTCGCGAAAAATCTTGTGAAAACCGCCTTTAGCGTGTAATTCAAATGCGTATTCAATCGCTGGTGTAATGACATGATTTGTCACTTCACCGGTAGCCCGAGTGATTTTTAAGCTAGCCATTTAATGCTCCTTTAGAATGCGGTGGTGCTTGAAGGTGTTATTGCGCTATTGGCTTGGAAAGTAATGTCAATAGTTGACATTTCAGACGGCGTAGCGTTGATGTCTGTTAAATCATTTACAATGATTGTACCAGCATACGAATTATTAGTTGCGGAAACTGCTGTTCCTTTTTCTTGGATCATTGAAATTGCTACAGTAGTTGCAAAAGCAGCTTGAAGTGTTTGAAGAACGCTTCCGGTTGCTGTGTCATTATAGAAGCTAACAGTAACGGTGTCATTGCGAAGTCCGGCCACGTATTTATGGGCAGTATCTCCAAGTGCGCTGACATCCAAACTGTCGAATGATCTTGTTAATGTAATTGAACTCACGTGGTCACTAAGATCGACAGTCGCAATCTTTAGACCAGCCTTATTGCCTAGGAAAATAGCCATTGCGGTTATTCCTCGTCTTTCTTCTTAGCGGATGGGTTGGTTTTTTCGTCTGACTTTACTTGACCGATTTTAATCAAGAAAGCCAATTCTTCTGGTGTAAATTCGGCCATGGTTAGCTCCAAGTCGTTAGGATAGATAGGGATACTTCACCGGATAGCAATTCACCAACGCTACCCTGTAAAACTGCTGGCGCACTAAATGAGCCAATGTTATAGACAAGATTAGAAGCTGCAAGTTTTGTCATTATTGCAACATAAAAATCCTCGATGTTAATAAGATTGCCTTGGTTATCGAACATAGGCGCAAGAACAATTAATTTGAAATTAGCCATAGGCGCAATTGTTATGTGTTGATTGTTTGATGGAACCAAATAAGGATCATCACATTGCACAATTATAGAATTGGCAAGCGGACTGGCAGGTGGAAATGAAAACACCTGCCAGAGCGCATTATCAGTTAGCGCCGAAGCAATAGTACTTCGGAGAGTAGTGACGGCTACTGTCATCCGACCATTCCCGTCGGAGCTAAATGATCCGCAATTAATCCGCGAACACGGGATAACAATGAATTACCCATACGATATGGAGAAGGTTGGAAATCCGGAGAGATTCCACCTGTAGAACTTAACTGTCTTGCTTGCCAAATGTCAACAGCAATCATAAGAGTGCCTTCGCGAACTTCTGGTTGGGTCGCATAATCGACGCCGGTAGTAGTTCCGGTTGCAGTTCCGTAAGGTCGAACTAGAAAGATAATTTGGTCGCTTGCGGATTTCGCGAATGAGAAAGAAACATCATCTTGCGCGGTTATTGTAAAAGTGCCATTAAAAGTGCTTCCGCAATTCGTCAACGTTACGGACTGACCAATTCTGAATAAAGGTGTTGCATAGGTATAAACGGTCGCCACATTGCCTGACAATGCAGTTCCAGTAATAGCCTGATTGTTAAACCATAATTTGCTTTTAATAATATTTTCTGCTGCTTGACAGACTTCCTCGACTACCGAATCGGAATATAGGCTTTGAATTCCCAATGCGGATCGTAATTCAGCTTTGGTGCAATAGGTTGCGGCCATCTTATTCCTTTCTGTCTTTGGGTCACTAGGGATCGGGCTACCAAATCCCTAGTGACTATTAAAGAGCTTTAACTAAGCAGATTTTGTGAAGCGACGGATACCAGCGCCAATTTTGGTGGCGATTGCATAGTAACCATAAAGTGCGATTTCAACTTCGCCTGTAGTTACAGCTTGAACTTGAATCTGAGTTGTTGGTGATTCGTACCAAGTAACTGCAGATGGAACAACAATTACTGCAGAATCAGTCGCCACAGTCGAAACTGAGAAGAATGGGTCTACTGCAAGATTTAATCCAAGAACGTTACCGTTCAAAGAAGTAACTGCAGACACGCCAGAATTGTTATTTGGATTGGAAGCATTGTAAAGAGCGCGACCAGTTGAATCAGCATAACCAAGGATTGCGCCCCATTGTGCTGTGTTAGCAATAAGATTTTGTGCTACTTCACCGGTTGCCAAGAAAGCGGCTGCTGATTCAGTTGCAACGAATGATTGTAATCCTGCTGCTGTTGCTGCTACTGCTGTTCCTGCTGTACCACCGGAAATTAAAGCGGTCAACAATGCTGTGTCAGTTGCTTTTGCGTAAGCCTTTTGCATTTGTGAAAGAAGTTCAGCAAAAAACGCAGGTGATGATCTATCAAGAAGCTCATAAGATATACGGTTCAATCCACTTGCTTTCTTGACGTCGACTGTAATGTAAGTTGAAGTCATGCCAGTTTCAGATGGTGCAACACCTTCTGCAATTGTGGCGACCGTCGGAGCAACGCTCAGCTTCGGAATTGTAAAACTCATTCCGGAACTTGGAAGAACTCCACGGCTTACTGAATCAATTGCTGGACGAATTCCAACAGTTGAAGAAATAAATTCGTTTAAATGTGGTGCAAGAGTTAAACCTGTATTTGTAGTGGTGTCATCATCTGCAGCCATCACGTATTGACGAGAATCTTCGTTACCGAAAGATGCGCGTAGTGAGTGCTCTAAGTATGTAGCACCATTGATAATTGGTGAACGTGGCTTTGTGTAAGCCATTGCTGTAACAGTAGGACGAGAGGCTTCTACCGCAGGGGTTTCTACCTCAGTTACTACGGCTACGGTGTCGGGAGTATTTTCCACGACTGCCTCGCTTTCTGTTTGGGTTGGTGTTTCGGCTTCTTCTTCAGATGCCGCTACGGACAAGACTTCGGCCGATTTGAAGGCCGCGGCTTGAACAAGACTGGTTTCCATTAAGGATGCTTTTGTTACGCGAAGAACGTCACCATCGCGTTTTGATTTGATTACTTCTACACCGACGGAAAGACCGGAACGAAGTCCGTCTGCAGCTTCAACAAGTGCATCGCTGCCGCGTGTAGTATTTGAAACTTTAAAAGAAGCATAAATGCCATCTTCTGTTTCGCTAAAAGAAATTCCTTTGCCGATTGGCTTTTTGTTATCGTGTTCTAATAACAATTTAATTTTGTTAGCGTCACCGATTTCAATTGATCCTTTTTCGAATACAACAGCGCCGGCCGAAGTATTACCGATTTCTCCCGAGAAAGGAACAATTTTTCCTGAGATGGTTCGCGTTGCTTGATTGCATTCAATATCACTACTAAAGGTTAGAATCATTGTTACTCCCGTTTGGTGTAAGGTCTTCCATTTCCATAGCCTGATTAACATCAATCAAACCAAGGTTTAACATTTTTTCAATTACATTTAAGCGTTGCATTGCATCGGCTCGCAAAAATGTAGAATCCAAATCAAATTTAACGTAGTTCCCTCGCGCCGTAATGTCATCCATTGAAAGTCGGTCTTCTATTGCAGCGATGAATGGCGCGAGAGAAAGGGATACGAACTGACGTCTTTCGTCTTGCACGTTAGCATACGTCATTGAATTGTTCATGTCTGCAGAAATATAATAAGCCGGAATGTTGCACACACGTGCGATTTGAGTGCAAAGCATTTGTGCGCTGTCATTGTAGGTCATGTCCTTCGGAGTGAATGCCGTTGGAGAATATTCCAAATTTGCAGAAAGATAAGCAGTAGATCGATTTAATCGTGCTTGCTTCCAAGCTGCAAGAATTCCTTGAACTTCACTTTCGGACATGTCCGCACCGTTATTTCGGAGCACTCCCGACGGCATTGGTGTACTTGTTGCAATTTGTGTAGCGCGTTCCAAATCAATTGCAGCTTTAATAGTTCGAGCACCGCGAGATAAAATACCTTCGTCTAAACCTTGGAATGTGATTAATGAATTTAATCCGTCCATGGGTACGGGATTTCCGTCAACTGTGTAACCCTCAACAAATGTGGAACTTCTATCTAAAGATTGTGAAACTCTGTGATTCGCAATCCATTCAAAACGGGCAGGTCTTCCGTCATCAAAATAAGTTTCGCGAACCTGCCAGAAGGCCACGCCATACATGAGAATCGCATCTACCGTTGCCGCTAGAGTAACAGAACGGGGTTGCGAGATTGAAGGTTGTTCTAACCAAACTGGTGAACCTAATTCTTCGCCAGTAGATTTTTTGTAAAGGTTTAACGGCATAGTTGCGATAACGCCAGTTATTAAATTTCGGCATCGAGCAACGGCTGGAACGCTCATTGCTTCGGAACGAGTGACAGAAGTTAAAGTAAATGGATTGTAATAACTGAAACCATCGCCCATAACTTGTGGTTTGTATTGAGCTTCAATAGTGGATTTCTTCTCGGGTCGCAAGAAAGAAAGAAATGCCACATACAGATTATATCAGACAATTGCGACAATTAACGCATTTAAGGCGTGTCGAACATAATCATCGGTTTACTTTGTGGTTTGAGAAGTTGATGATTCACCATTGCTAATGCAATAGCGGCAGATACATCGCCGGCGGATTTGCGCCGTATAATACGCCATCCTGCATCGTTTGTCTTAGCTGCACAATTATTCATACTTGCGACAAGCGACTCAGAGCCATTGTGAACTATCCGACCAGATACCACAGAATCCAATAATTGACCACAAGCTTGATAGAACACTTGACCGGACATGTCCTCACACTTTTGATTACTCTGTGTAAGTCTTTCGGCAATGGACATGGTTGCATACTTGTCATAAGCAATTAATTTTGGTTTGTACTGCAAAGCCCATTTATGAATTTCAGCAGCCATTTTCAAATCATCAATAGCGACACTAGATTCAAATTGCGCTACTACACCGACTGCAATTTTGCCATCTTCCATCAATTGACCAGCAACAAGACTTCCATTCCGTCTTGACGGTGAAACATCCATTGCAAAGATTGTAGGAAGTCCAGCCACGATTTTAAGGTCTTTAACTGCCAATTCTTCAAATGCCATGTAAGGCCATGGAGAAGTTAATGCCGAAACCCATTGACATAAGGTTTCCGTTCTTGTGGCTTCAACGCTGGATGTAGCAATAGCTTCTGCAATGGCTTCTTCGTCAACCAAAATGTTCATGGATGGATTAGCCATAGCCCACGCTTTACGATCATCCAGTTTGCAAAATTCTGGTGCGCTATATTCCCAAAATCCAAAAGTAGCAGGTGGGTAGGACAACGCCATTTCTCTAAGAGAATTCAAAACTGTGCTGAAAAAATCACCGGCATTGCTAGTTAATAGTATTTGGGAATTATGACGAGCACGAACAATTGGCCGCGCCGCTGTCCAACAAGCTTCATCGATTTCACGAAGTTCGTCTATGTAAAGCAAATCGGCAGTCTTACCGCGAGCGCCATCCCGAGTCGCTGCAACGATCTCATAACGATTGCCATTTAAGAGGGTTACTGATTCTTGTCCATTGGCATAACGGATTTGTGCCACTTGTGCTTTGAGAAAGTCATGGCTTTCAATTACATCAACCACCTGCCGAAAGGTATCAATCGCCATTCCTCGATTTGAAGACATCGCCACAATGGACTTCTCATCGCCATAGAATAGACCCCATAAAATACGCATACGTGCTAAATGAGTTTTTCCTGCTTGACGTGCTACCAAAAGCAAATTTGTCTTTCTCCGGTATTCATTTTTGGCATTTACTTTCATCATGTCATCGAGAACGTATCTTTGCCATGGAAGTAGGGGCATACCAATTTTTTCTGCAAGTTCCGCAATTTCAGCGCCCCTCGTTGCGCCTTTTAGCGGTGCATTCTGCAGACGTGGCTTGGTAGCCCCTACAAGCTTCTTTTTAACCGCCATGTCAATTAGCCCTCATTGAGTTCGTTATCAATCTGAATTGAAAAAGGTGAATCTGGTTCAATCTTGACCGTAGTTATGTCCGATTTGGACTGTTTTGTCCCGATTGGAGAGAGGGAGTCTCG
>Ga0222712_10003750_pt1 | contig 16321 bp, 15 predicted proteins | sample C33_657DmetaG_FD_165043 | JGI IMG/M metagenome (GOLD analysis project Ga0222712, IMG submission 165043) | Estuarine water microbial communities from San Francisco Bay, California, United States - C33_657D | ecosystem: Environmental > Aquatic > Marine > Unclassified | place: USA: California...
CGAACAGTCCATTGCGACGCCAGCCACATACGAGTTTGGTTCACCAACCAACCATCAGTTTCTAATTCGGAGACAACTTCATCGACACACAACATGTCTCGATTCCAACCGTCACCAGTTGTTTCGTTATTCGCTTCAAATCGAAGGTTCTCAAAAAGCTGAACACCCATGCGGGCATATAAATGCCTCGCGTATTCTTGCCACAGAAGTTCGTCCTGAAACTTTTCCCTGTCTTTATACGGCGCATTGCGAACCGCCTGGGAAACTTCGTGAAGTGTCAACAAGTTGTGACGGATATACGGAGACAACACTGTTGCCCCTCGACTGTCTCGGGGCAGCACTTGACTGCGTTGATTCGCATAGCCGGTGATATCCAAGTTCTTCAGTGCGCGGTTAGCAGCAGTTTGTCCACCTTCAATTGAACTCATTCCCAAAGGCCCTGAATAGAGCCCTTGAAAATCACGTTCAATTACTTCGAGAACGTTTTCTGACTCTTGAATGACAACCTTGCGCATTGACAAGAAACCTATACCCTCTGTGTATGCAAGATCTTCAGCGCTATATGCGGCCGATTTTGATTGCCCATGTTGCTTCAACACTCTTCATGGTGGGTCTCATCTGGACGATTCACTATGTGCACTATCCCCTCTTTGCTCATGTTGGCGAAACCACATACGTCGCATTTCAAGCAGAACACGTCAATCGCATCGGAAAGCTTCTTCTGCTTCCGTGGTTGACAGAAGGTCTCACGTTGTTGGCGATTTTGATTCTTGCGTTTCTTGGTCAACGTCGAGATCTTCGCCTGCCCGCATTCCTCAATGGAATCGGCATGGCTATTGCCCTCATCATCAGTGGCGTGTGGTCCGCACCTGCCCATGGCGAACTGGCCGACGGATTTGATGCAGATGTTCACAGTCGACTGATGAACGCAAACCTCGTGCGCACTCTTGCGTGGACCCTGTGTGGCATTTGTGCGATCTGGATTGTGGCTCGCGTATGGAACACCGATCACCGCGATAAAGAATCAGCGGCGACGTCATGATCTTTCAACATTGGGGTGCAACGCCAGATGAGATTGACAGTCCCGTTGCTGGTGACGACCTATGTACTGGCGCAACTCTCAGCGCTACACGCTGCATCACAATTGCAGCTCCCCCCGAAGTTGTCTTTCCATGGATCCGTCAAATGGGTCTTGGTCGCGCCGGTTGGTATAGCTACGACTGGATCGACAACTTCGGTCGGAAGAGCGCAACCAAGATTCACGAAGAATGGCAAGACGTCAAAAGCGGGGACCCCATCCCTGCAGGTCCGGTTTCGTTTACTGCAGCAATTGTGATTCCTTCGCATTCATTTGTTCTGGAAATAAAGAACGGAAAGAAGTTAACGCCACGGCTTCATTTCACATTGGCCTATGAGCTTCGCGCGACCCCTGAAGGAACACGCCTTGTCACTCGCATGCGATCACGCATCAATCTTCCCGGTGGACGCATCTTCGAACGGCTTGTGCTCGGCCCAGGCGATGGCATCATGCTTCGCAAACAACTGATGACCCTCGCCTCAAACATCGCGAATGATCAGGTCAAGAAATCCCTTTAGATAATTAAGCGCACTGCGGTATTTATGTAATTCCCCACTGCTAATTTCTGACCTCATGGATTGGATCTCAGACCCCACCGCTTGGAGCGCTCTTGCCGCTCTCCTGACCCTCGAAATTGTTCTCGGAGTCGACAACGTCGTCTTCATCTCAATTCTCGCTTCCAAGCTCCCCGCTGATCAGCAAGATAAGGCGCGCAAAATTGGTCTTCTTGCGGCGGGTGGAATGCGCGTCGTGCTTCTCCTCGCTGTTGGCTGGATCATCACACTCAAGAAGGAATTGTTCTCCATCGGGTCCGTTGGGTTCAGCGGCAAGGAACTCATCCTTCTTGCCGGTGGCCTCTTCCTTATCTATAAGGCAACAAAAGAAATTCACCACAAGTTGGAAGGCGAAGAAGGAGCGACATCTTCGAAGACTGCACCCACCATCGCTGCCGTGATTGGCCAGGTTCTAATACTCGACCTTGTCTTCTCCATTGACTCAGTAATTACAGCAGTCGGAATGACGACGTATGTCCCCGTGATGGTGATCGCAATTCTCACTGCAGTTGTCATCATGCTCGTGGCATCCAAGGCCATCTACACGTTTGTGAACGCTCACCCTTCAGTCAAGATGCTGGCTCTCGCGTTCCTGTTGCTCATCGGTGTCACTCTTCTTGCTGAAGGCTTTGGAGAGAAGATTCCGAAGGGCTACATCTACGCGTCAATGACATTCTCGGTGTTCGTGGAAGTACTGAACATCGGGGTGCGACGCAAGAAGAAGGCGGTGGAACCACTGCACCTTCGCGAACCAATCGTTCAAGGCAAGTAGCTTGTGGCCTTGGCTGGGTCAAACTCTTGCATCATTCCCGAATGAGGTGCGTTCTTTTACGGTGAAATTTCACACCCTTGCAAGGGTTACGGTGCAAGAAAGCACTCACGAGCGAGGTCACTATGTCCGAGAACAAGCCACTCAAGCACAAGTACGGAACCATCGACAAGGAATACGGAATGTTCCTTGCCACGCGTCCACCTGAAGAAGATGGCCCTATCTACATGGTGAATCTCATGAAGTACCACGAGGTGGCGCAGTACACCGACGGTGAAGGTGTTGGCAAAGAAATCAGCGGCAAGGAAGCCGATGATCGTTACAACCCAACATCAGTTCTCAACAAGATTGGCGCCGACGTTGTCTTCTATGGCGATGTCGTCAGCAACAACAAGGGAACAGAAGATTGGGATCGCATCGGCATCGTTCGCTACGCAACACGGAAGTCATTCATTGACATGCAAAGCCGTTCCGACTTTGGTGAAAAGCACGTGCACAAGGCCGCAGGCATGGCCCGTACAACTTTGGTGTGTTGTCGACCAGTTGATGAATCCATTGACACGCGAAATCGTCCGATGCCTCTTGAAGATCGACTTGTTGCGATGGTGGTCCGTCAAGCATCGGACCGCGATGCGGCATTTGCTGATCTAGCTGAGGCAGTGCAATTCGGTGTGGAAGGAACCATTATTGGTGATGGCCGCAAATGGGACACCGTCCAATTCATTCCGGTGACCAATCCCGCAGAGGTTGAAGCAATTGCCCAACGTGTCTCCACAGAAAACGGCGACGCATATGTCATGGGTGTTCAAGTCACGATGGACAGCATCACACTCGCTTAAATTGGGAACAACTCACAGAGGACTGGTCCCATGCATTTAGAAATCGACCGCAGCAATATCCGTCAACACCGAATTGTCGAGTCACAGCCACGTGCTTTGCAGTCCGGCGATGTCCTCCTCGGTGTGCAATCACTCGCACTCACATCGAACAACATTTCGTATGCGCTCAGCGGTGACTTTCTTGACTACTGGGGCTTCTTCCCCACCGAAGAAGGCTGGGGGCGCCTGCCTGCAATGGGATACGGCGTTGTCACTGAATCGTTGAATGACGGTATTCCCGTGGGCAGTCGGTACTGGGGTTTCTTCCCGGTTGGTGATCACCACGTTGTCAGCGCACAAGCCACAAGTACCGGTTTCGTTGATGTCGCTCCACACCGCGAGAAGCACGCAATGGCGTATCGCGGTTTTGATCGCGTATCGGATTCACCTGAGTCCACCGATGATTCCAACAGCTTGCTCCGCGGCCTCTTCCTCACATCATTCCTCGCGGAAGATTTCCTCTTTGAGAACGGCATGTTCGGAGCCGGACAGATTGTCATTAGCAGTGCTTCCAGCAAAACTGCCATCGCTCTCGCCCACCGCATTCGTGCACGTGGCAATACCCACTGCATCGGCCTAACGTCTGCGTCCAATGTCTCCTTTGTCGAGAAGGTCAACCTCTACGACGAAGTCGCAACGTACGACGACATCGAATCTCTCGCAGAATGGTCACCAACTGTTTTTGTCGACATGGCAGGCAATGCTGATGTCGTCTCGCGTATTCATCATCACTTTGGCGACGCCCTCATGCATTCCTCCAGCATTGGTGCAACGCACTGGGATCAAGGCGGGTCCAAGTCAGACCTTCCCGGACCGAAGCCAGCGTTCTTCTTTGCACCTTCACAATTGGCGAAGCGTGGCAAAGAATGGGGCCGCGACGAAGTGAACTCACAAATCAACTCCGCGCTCGACAAATTCATTGCTGATTCGGCACGTTGGATGACGATTCAACATTCACCCGCATCGGCGGTTGAAGACGTCTATGACCAGTTGGTCAGCGGAAAAATCGCACCCGAAACCGGACACATTCTGTCCTTCTAAGAAAGACCATCATGAACGTCATTCGCACCCCTGACAGCAACTTTGCTGATCTTCAGGACTTTCCCTATGCACCGAACTACTTCGACAACGACGGTGTGCGTATGCACTACATCGACGAAGGTCCACAGGATGCACCTGTCGCATTGCTCATGCATGGCATGCCGTCATGGAGCTACCTCTATCGCAACATGATTCCGCAGTTGCGTGCAGCAGGTTTCCGTTGCATCGCTCCTGACCACATTGGTTTTGGAAAGTCCGACAAAGTCACTGACCCCGAGTGGTATAACATCGCCCGACACACGGCGAATATCACTCGACTCGTGCAACACCTTGATCTTCAGAACATCACTTTGTTTGTACAGGACTGGGGCGGCCCCACAGGACTTGCGCAATACGTACAGATGCCAGAGCGATTCGCTCGTCTTGTCATCATGAACACGTGGTTGCATCATGGCGACTTTGAGTACTCACCTGGCATCCAGCAATGGATTACACAAAACCTTCCTGGGGGCATCTTCCGCGACAACGTTCCGGAAAAGACCAATTGGGGCACGTTGATGGCAATGTCGACAGGTCGTGCAACATCGCAACAATCACTGATGGCAGAACTCATGGGAACACCCACGGAGTACAGCAAAGAAGCGGCTGCAGTGAAATACGCATATGACGCTCCATTTGCCGGACTTGGTGAAGAGGGCGTCACCGGACCACGTCGCTTCCCACTCAGCATTCCGTTTCATGACCCCATTGCAGGCAATGCAGTGGAGCAAGAGAAGTATTTTGCATTTGTCAACGCCACATCGCTACCCGTTCACTTCATCTGGGGCGATTCCGACAATGTGTTTACTTTGGATTGGGGCAAAAAGTGGCACTCACTGATTCCACATTCCACCCTTGACGTGATGGAAGGTGCAGCACACTTCCTCCAGGATTCACACGGTGAACAAATTGTGAAGGCTCTTCTCGAAAGAATCGCCGCCGAATAATTCGGAGTAATTACTTCGTGCCGAGTGAACGGAAGAATCCGTCCGGCGCAACAACATCGTCGCGATCAAGATCATGAATTGACGATTTGCCAAGTCCAAGAAGTGCAGAATCGATTCCGCCACGCAAAACATCAAGAACGTTTTCAACGCCTGCTTGACCATTTGCTGCAAGTCCCCACAAGTACGCACGACCGATCATGACGGCGCGTGCACCAAGTGCAAGAGCTTTCACAACATCGGAACCACGACGGATTCCGCCGTCAAGCACCACTTCGATTTGTGAACCCACTGCATCGGCAACTGCTGGCAGCGCACGAATAGGGGCTGGTGTTCCGTCGAGGTTGTTTCCACCATGGTTGGAAACAGAGAGAGCAGTTGCACCAAGATCGACAACGCGCTTTGCATCGTCTACACGGCTGACACCCTTCACCATGAAAGGGCCACCCCACTGCTCACGCAACCAAGCGATGTCTTCCCAGGTGGGAAGAGGGGTTTGCATCCACTCGTAATAAGCACCGAAAAATGTCGGCGCCTTCTCGCCAGGCTTCGCCATGTTCGGAGCAGTCAAGTCAGGAATTCGACCCGTCTTTGCGAATGACAACAACCAGCCCGGCTTCTGCAGAACTTCCGGCGCAAGTTTGATGGCTGCCTGAAGATTGATCTTCTCGGGAATCCATGGGCTTCCCCAATCACGTCCATTCGAAAATGACCAGTCGAGCGTGACGATGAGCCCCTTAGCACCCGCTTCACGTGCACGATTCATGCGTTGCACCAGTGTGTCCTTGTCGCCACACCAGTACATCTGGAAAAACGTCTTGTCGTTTGCCGCGGCGACTTCTTCAACGGACTTTGAAGCGAATGAACTGAGACCCATGGGGATGCCTCGGTTTTGTGCAGCGCGCGCAATGGCAACTTCACCTTGAGGATGCACTGCTTGCACACCAGTCGGAGAAATGATGATCGGCATTCCAATTTCTTGACCCATGATGGTGGTGTTCATGGTGCGCTCATTCGAGAGACCTGCAACGTGCGGAGCAAAACCAAGCTGATCGAACGATGCAAGGTTGTCTGCAGTCGAAAGACCTTTTTCAGAGCCAGCAATTAATGCGCCATAGACGGACTTTGGCAAGCGCTTCTTCGCGCGACGTTGTGCCTCTGCGACTGTTTCAAACCATGCATTTGCCATTGGTGTGTCCTTTAAAACGGGGGTGACAATATTGTACCGAGGCGGGTGTTCGGGCTCACCCTTCAGTGGGTGGGAAGCAACAAGGCGAGAAGTTCCTCGGGCTGGGAGACAATGGCATGTGCACCCGCTGAGGAGAGTTCCTCATGGTCGCCAAAACCCCATAAAACACCTGCTGTGCGCGTTCCTACTTGCACTCCCGCCTCAATGTCATGGTTGCGGTCACCAATCATCCAGCACTTTTCCAGATGAGGTGTGACACCTAATTCACGCTCGACATCCCCGAGGGCTCTTCGCAGAAGGACCGATTTATGAACGGGTGCGTCTGCAGCAGGACCAACAATCGTGACCATGTGATGGTCTAAACCCGTCGCACGAACTGCAACGATTGCTTGCTCTTCAGGTTTTGCTGTGACGACTGCAAGATGCCAATGCTGGGATAACGACTCGATCACATCACGCATACCATCGATGACCGGAGTATGCGGTAAGTGGTGCTCCTTATAGATGCGGCGGTACTCCTGAATGAACTCTTCTGTACGAGTGACGTCAAGTCCTCTGCGTGTCAACAATTCAGGCATCGTTGTTTGTAATGGAGGACCGATGACGCACCGAATTTCCACATCACTCAGTGCTTCTGCACCGACGTTGTTGAAAACGTCATTCATCGAGGCCGTGATGCCAGCTCCTGAGTCGGCAATCGTTCCGTCGAGATCCCAGAACAGAACATGGCGCGAGGTCATTTGGTCACCCTAGGTGACCACCATCGCCTACTTTGGTGACATGTCGGCCACCACCCTTCTTCTTGTCCTCGACCTCGTCGGAATTGCCGTCTTCGGTGTCTCTGGAGCACTCGCAGGGGTCGACAAGAATTTGGATTTGTTTGGCGTCCTGTTTCTTTCAGTGGCGACAGCCCTCGGCGGAGGTTTCATTCGCGATGCTCTCATTGGAGCGACTCCTGCGGCAGCACTCACCGATGGCCGTTATCTTCTCGTGCCCGTTGTCGTGGGGCTCGTCGTGTTTTACGTGCACCCGACAATGGCCCGTCTTTCTCGCGTGTTCTTGTTGGTCGATGCAGCGGGTCTTGGGCTCTTTGCAGTAGCTGGTGCGCGCAAGGCACTCGACTTCGGCGTCCCCGCGATCGGCGCATGCGGCATTGGCCTTCTCACAGCTATCGGAGGCGGCCTTCTTCGAGATGTATTGGTTCGCGAGATACCAGCAGTTCTTCATCGCGAGATTTATGCAACAGCAGCATTGCTTGCTGCCGTCATTGTTGTGGTTGGTGACAAGACCGAATTCGACAACGTTGCCACCGCATCCGTGGCAATCAGTGTGGCGTTTGGGCTTCGCGTCGTTAGCCGGTGGAAGCAATGGTCCGCTCCCACCCCTCGATTGGCTGAATAAACCCAGCCCTACTCCGCTGATGCACGTTCTCTTAGTGGGAATGGTTCTCATTATTGCTATCTTGGGGCTATGCGCACAGTTCGAGTGATATCTCTTTTGACCATGGCTGGCCTTCTCGTCGGTTGCGGTACTTCAGAAAACAGCGACACCACAGATGCAGAACGCATCACCGTTGCAGCTTCCTTCTACCCCATCGCAGAAATTGTGCAGCGCGTGGGGGGCGACGACGTCGATCTTCTTGCTCTGACGGCACCGGGAATTGAACCGCACGACTCGGAACTATCAGCGAAACAACTAGATGAACTGTCAAAGGCAGACATTGTCTTTTACATCGGTGGCGGATTTCAGCCTGACCTTGAGAAAGCAATCGAGTCTCTTCCCTCCTCCACTACAGCAGTCGACCTCTTGCAGTCCGTCGAGACACTCGATGAGGAAGTGAGTGTGGATGACGCACAAGATGATCATGACCACGCACATTCTGGAACTGATCCACATGTATGGCTCGACCCAGCAAACATGGCTGAAATGGCCATCACTATTGCGACAGAAATCAGCAAAGTGGAAACTTTTGACGCCACTACTGCACTCACCGAGCGTCTCAATGCGTACTCCAATGAACTCACTGCAGTTGGAACTTTGATTGACAAAACCTTTGCGTCGTGCGAACGCAAGGAACTTGTCACTGCACATGACGCCTTTACATATTTCGCCCGCAGGGCGAATCTGACCACAGTGCCCATCGCAGGAGTCGACCCAGAAACGGAACCTTCAGCGAAAGACCTAGAGGCGACTGCAGCAATTGCGAAAAAGAGCAACGTCACCACAGTTTTCTTCGAAGAAATTCTTCCAAAGGCCTTTGCAGACACTGTCGCTCAACTAGTTGGAGCACAGGTTGCATCCATCAACGCAGTGGAAACCATTTCGCAGTCTGACCTCGATGCAGGTGTCACCTACTCTTCAATCATGAAGTCGAATATCAGTGCGATTTCAACCGCGCTGGGGTGCAAGTGACGAACAACGGAATCGTTCTGCAGGCAGTCGACCTGGCGGTGTCTTATGGCGACACCAAGGCGCTGTCGTATTCGTCTTTTTCTGTCGGCGCAGGTGAGCTCGTTGCCGTCGTGGGGCCTAATGGTGCAGGCAAATCCACCATGTTCAAGGCACTCGCAGGTTTCGTTGATCATGAAGGCGATGTTGTTGTGCACGGCGAGCATTGCCACCACCTCGAACGCAAAGCGATTGCGTACATTCCGCAGCAATCAGATCTAGATCTTCGCTTCCCTATCACTGTGGGCGAAGTAGTGCTTGCAGGACGTCGACGCTTCCATGGCCGACGCATGCGAGCGAATGCAACAGATACATCACGAGTGTCTGAATGTTTGGCACAAGTTGATCTTGCCGATACAGAATCACGTTCACTTGCCACTCTTTCGGGCGGACAAGTACAACGAGTGCTGCTGGCACGTGCCTTGGCGCAAGAAGCCGATGTGCTGTTGCTCGATGAGGCATTGTCCGGCGTTGATACTCGCCATACCGAAGAACTCATTGCACTCTTTGCACAACTGTGCGCAAATGGCACTTCCATCTTGGTCTCCACACACGACCTTGGCCTCGTGCGCGCACGATTCTCTCGCTGCCTTGCAGTCAACGGCCGCATCATGGGCGATGGTTCGCCAGAAGCAGAACTCACCGGCACGAAGCTCGAAGCGCTCTTCAGTCACGCATCATGGGGACAAGAGCAATGAACTGGCTTCTCGACCCATTCCAATCAGACTTCACGCAACGAGCCGGTCTCATCTGCATCATGGTGGGCATTTTGGCTCCCGTCGTTGGCACGTGGATTTCACTTCGCAAGCTTGCCTACCTCGGTGATGCCATGTCGCACAGCGTTCTTGGCGGCGTCGCTCTTGGATTCGCTTGGTTTGGGACGAACGCTGTTCTTCCTGGTGCGCTCGTTGCCGGCATCTTGATGGCACTCATCATTCACTTCTTGTCCCAGAACCGACGTATTGCCACAGACTCAGTCATTGCGGTGGTTGGTAGTGGCATGTTTGCACTGGGAGCGCTGCTTCTCAGCAAGATGGACACCACTGTGTCGATTAGTCACTTCCTCTTTGGCCAATTACTGACGGTGAATTCGTCAGACCTATGGATCACCCTCTTTCTCACCGTTCTCGCTGTTGGTTTTGTGTGCTTCCGCTTTGACGACCTGAAGTTTGCAACCTTCGACCGGGACCATGCCACCCAAATCGGCATCCGCGTGCAACGACTCGATGCAGCGATGCTCGTGTTGCTTGCGGTGTGCGTGGTGGTGTGCTTGAACACAGTGGGCATTGCTCTTACGGTGTCACTCCTCATCACACCTACCGCAACAGCACGCCTCTTCTTCAACAATGTGAGTTCCATTACTCAAGCAGCGATAGCAATTGGTCTCACCGAAGTTCTTGCAGGCTTCATCGTTGCCTACCACTTTGATCTCTCGCCAGGACCCGCAATCACGCTGGGCGCAACCATTGTGTTCATTACGTTGTACGCAATTCGTTTTGCCACTTCCGACAGAACGTATGTTCATCACACCCACGATCACGATCATTCGCACTAATTTCATTGATGTTTTGTGAGGTATGCCTCACAACAGGTATGTGACTACCAACCTGCTCATTTCCTCTTCTCAACTGTCCGTTCCAGCGGTACGGTCACTTCATGACAACAAGTACAGCTGGTAAGCGTCGGATCGTTGTAGGTGTCGATGGATCACCGAATTCTGCGAAAGCAATCGACTGGGCGATTTCCTTTGCCCATTCGGGAGACACAGTGGTACTTCTCTCCGCGTGGAGCCCTGTAGTTGTGCCAGCAGAGATGGCCATGTCCTACACATTTGATGACACTGGAGCACGCACCATTCTTGACGAAGAGAACAAACGAGTCGCTCAGGCTGCGGCTAATCGCGGTGTTTCACTAGCGATGCATTTTGAGAACAACGACCCTCGTAATGCACTTCTTGATACCAAGTGTGATTTGCTCGTCGTTGGTTCACGCGGACACGGCGGGGTCATGGGCCTCTTGCTTGGCTCAGTCGCCGATTACGTGTCACGCCATTCAAAAGTCCCAGTAGTCATCGTTCCTGCCACGGAGTAACTACCGTGAGGTGATGAACCTCGACCCTCTCGCCGACTTTGGCATCGATCTCACCACTCTCCTCTTGTGCGACTACGCAAACATTCGCGAGGGCATGCTGAACATCCTGAGCGGCGGCATCACCCGCATTGGAAGCACGCACGGCTTCCCGACGGCCATTGATGCCACGGTTGCGATGTCTGTTTACGTGCACCCCCATCGGGTGGGAGAAGTACACACAGGCCGCTTAGTGATGCGTTACCCCGACACCATCGAAGAGATTGCTCGCATTGAATTTCAATTCGAAGGAGATGCCGAACTGAATCCTGGTGAAGGCTTGAACTTCCACTTCGCATTGCCGCTACAAACAATTGCAGCACCTCGTGCAGGCCAGATCGATATCTCCGTCACGATTGACGAATCACCCGCAGGTCTTGTGAGTTTTTGGATGCAAGACGCCTCCGAAAACTGAGAACTCGAGAGTTACTTAGGCTGTGCGGCGACGCCGACGAGCAACAACGCTGACAGCTGTGCCACCCACCAACATTGCAAAGGCACCCATCATCCACTTCGGGAACATCTGGGTTCCTGTCGCTGGAAGTTCTGTCACAATCTTCACGTTGAGCTTGATTGCGCCTGCAGTAATTGCCTTAGGGCTTGCAGAATTCAGCTTCACAGCTGAGCTTGCAAACACACGGCCAGTTGACTGCTTGGCAACAACTTTGTAGTCACCCGTGGGAAGACCTTCAAGGTTGAAGTTGCAGTTCTGACCAATATCCGTCACGAACAATGCATCGTCAGCACTGCCCGCAACCTTGTCAAAGCCTGCCCACGTTGCATTCAACGTGGAGTCTGCAGTTGCACCAGTGACACAGCCTGAAGCGGTCACCATTCCGATAGCGGCAAAGTCTCCACGAGATGTCTGGTTTGCAACCACAGTGACAGTGACAAGCCAGTCGGCATTACCACTTGTGTCCCAAGACTTATTGATACCCGATGTCGATGGCAAAGAACTCTTGATCACATATGTGTTGGGTGACACTGAAGTGAAATCAAACGCGCCAGAAGAATTCGTTGTTGCCGTGAATGTCGACTGCGAAATCTGAGTAGGTGTCAAACCTGATTGATTCTTTGGTGACACCGTGACGGACACACCGGCCAACCAAGGTTCACCAACATCACGCTTCTCATTGAGATCTGTATCGAACCACACCGTGCCTGTTACTCGCCCGACTCCAGAGTTGGACGCTGAAGAGGGCACCGTTGTTGTCGGTGCCACCGTCGTTGTGGTCGTCGCAGGCGCAGAGGTAGTGAACTGCAAAATTGCGCCGTTCACAGTTCCGTTGGTATTCGAAATTGTGATGCGGAAGTAGTAGGTGGTACCACCTGTTAATCCGGTGAGATTCACAAATGCAGGAGTGTTATTCGCAGATGGCGCCAATGGAGATTGTCCTGGCGTCACCGTGTTGTTACCTGAAGCAAGTGTGGGAGAAGTTCCCCATGTAAAGGACAATGTGCTCGATGCGCCATTGGATGTTCCCTTACCGTTGATTGTTGCAGTTGTTTCTGTTACCGAGGTAGCGGGATCCGTGGTGGTGGTCGGTGGAACTACGTTGGCAGGTGTTGTGAATGACAAAATGCCACCGCTCGTTGTATTCGTACCACTCATGTACGTACCACTCACTTCGAAGTAATACGTGGTGCCACCCGTTAAACCTGTGAGATTCGCGAGAACTGGGTACGCATTGGCGTTCACCGGAAGTGATGTTGTGTTGGCAGGTGTAATCGTGTTACCCGACGCAAGTGTGGGCGAAGTGCCCCACTTAAAGGAAATATTGCCCAACAAATTGCCATTGCTTGTGAGATGTCCATTCAACGTTGCTGTTGTGGGCTGAACATTGGTGGCAGCAGTTGTAAGAGAACTTGGAGTTCCGCATGGGGTCCCCGTGTATGCCGCACTGTCCACACCGGTCTTTGTTGAGGTAATCGCACGGATTACTACTGAATAGGAAGTTCCGTTGACAAGGCCTGTAATTGAAATAGGACCAGATGTTGTTGTGGGCGATGCCGCAGTAAAAGTTGCGCCGGCATCCGTGGAATATTCGTAGTTTGTAATTGTTCCACCGTTTGCGTTGCCTGCCATGAAGGTAACGCTGAGCGATTGGTTGCCGCACGAGATGGCGGAAATTGTTGGTGCGGCCGGCGCGCCGTAGGTGAACTGCTTGGTGACACCGTAGAGATAGGTTTCCACCAATGTGTCACCAGTACCTGTTGATGCAACACCGACGGTGCGGTAGTAGTACGTCTTGTTTGAGTTCAGACCTGTTGCGTTGTACGTCACGTTGACGGTCGTTGCACTAGAACTTGTCCCAGGCGTTCCGGGTACTTCAATTACTTCGGTGGTGTCACCGTTGCCGGTTGTGAAGTCTGCATCATCGTCAAATTCGAAGTACCACACCATGGAAACACCCAACGGTGAAATGGTGCCATTCAATGTTCCTGTTTCGGCGTTCGAACTGGAACCGTTGCTGATGGAAGTAGGGGGTTCTGTTGTAACTGATGGAGATTTTGCCGCAATTTGGGCATTAATCACCGTCGTGTTTTCACAGTCAGTCGTTGCTTGGTTGCATGATTGAAACCAAGTCGTGAATGATCCACCAAGTGACTGCTTCAACGCAACGTCTTCCGCTGCTTCCATGTCGTCGAGTTCCGTCATGATGTCAGCCATTGGCTTATTGGGATTCTCTTCGCGCTCAGATGCGATGTAATCAGCCGCACTCATCTGACGACAGGCCACCTTGGTGACACCGTTGTAGGTAAATGTCGCACCGTTGAAGATTGCTTGACCGGCTGTTGTCCAGTTATTGGAGTTGAAGTTGTTGCCGTTGCCGTTCAAACGTGATGCAACGAAAATGTCACCCCAACGGTTGTTGCTGCCGCCAGCCTCAGAGCCGAGACCGCTGTCGCGCGGAGTGGTGCCGTGACTCGCTGCGGGGTTTGCGATATTGAAAACGGGACCATCGTGCACAGGGTTGTCGTGGCCGTTGCCATTGGGGTCAACCGAGCTCCATGCCACTGTGATGAAGCGGTACGGGTTCTTGATGGCGTTCGTGCGGTGGCACACGCCGTACTTCGTGGCCTTTGCACGAGCTGCGCTAACAGGCGACACCGAGACCGTTGTGATCACGCCAAAGAGAGAAAGACAAAAACTTGCGACGACAACGCCACTCAAAATGCGACGGTTGAGAAACTTCATCTAATCAACATAAGCCGATTAGACCGAAATTTTATTTCATAGACCCTATTAAAACCCTTATTTTAATAGGGATTCCCAAAGTTTGGTCAGTAGCAGACCTTCGCGAAGTACAACTATCCATCTTGATAAGTAGCGTCATACCAAGTCCACCGTTTGGAGGTTGTGATGGCTCACCCAAGGAAGATTCTCTCGCTCACAGCAGTCAGTGCGTTTGTTCTTACCCTCTCACCGTTTGCTTTGCCGGTCATCGTGGATGCCGCGACGACCACAACTTCCAGCACATCGACAACGTCAACATTGCCTCCTGTCTTTCGTCCAGGAGACTCTCCCATCAACGATGAGAAGCGTTACATCGTTCGCTACGCCGACAACGAGACAGACGAAAATGAAGACAAGGAATTGTCAAAGAGCAATGGTCGCCTCAAGAGCCGTCTTTCAAAAGTGTTCAATGGCGCTATTGCAGACATGACTCCTGCAAAAGCTGCGCTGCTGCGAAAAAGCCCGAAAATCTTGTGGGTTGAAGAGGACAAAGGTGTTGCTACTCAGACAACAGTTTCCCCGACTCCTTCTTGGGGTCTTGATCGCATCGACCAACGAACGAACATCGCGACGAATAGTTACTCCTTCGCCACAAACGGTGCTGGCGTTTCGGTATATGTCATCGACACTGGTATCTACGCTTCGCATTCGCAATTCACCGGCCGCACTCGAATTGGGTATGACGCATTCGGGGGCAATGGCATTGACTGCAATGGTCATGGCACTCACGTTGCCGGAACTATTGGTGGCTCCACCTATGGCGTTGCACCTGCTGCATCACTTATCTCTGTGCGAGTTCTTGATTGCACAGGCTCTGGTTCGGTCTCGGGTGTGATTGCCGGTATCGACTGGGCAATCACCGATCATGTTTCAGGACCTGCAGTCATCAACATGAGTCTCGGTGCAGGAAAGAGCGCATCACTTGAATCTGCAGTTGACCGTGCCTACAACGACGGCATCACAGTTGTTTCTGCTGCCGGCAACTCCAATGTTGATGCATGCACCACTTCACCGGGCGGTAACAAAGCATCAGGTTTGACGATTGGTGCGACCACCACCACAGATGCACGCGCGTCGTATTCAAATTTTGGTGCATGCCTTGACATGTTTGCGCCAGGATCCGGAATCGTCTCGGCTGGTATTTCTTCCACCACGTCCAGCGCAACAATGTCCGGCACTTCAATGGCCGCACCACACGTTGCCGGCCTCGCTGCGCGTTACCTTTCCGCAGCGACCTCATCTTCACCAGCTCAAGTGATGACCGCGCTCATTAATGCTGCAACTACAAATGTTGTCACTAGCGCCGGAACATTGTCTCCGAACAAACTTGCGTACGGAGATCCTTCATCTGTTCCATCTTCACCTGGCAGCACGACTGCACCAGGCTCCACCACATTGCCTCCTGGTTCGGGCACCGAGTCAATGCCCTCCGTCCCTGGCGTACCCGGAACTCCTGTTGCACTCGCTGGTGCAACTTCTGCATGGTTGAACTGGACCGCTGCAGCAGATGGTGGTAGCCCGATCACAGGACACATCGTTCGTATTTATCGGAAGAACTCGTTAGTGGGACAAGTTGTTGTTGATGCTGATACGTACCACACAATTTCAAAACTCACTGCTGGATCATCGACATACTTCACAGTTGCTGCGATGAACGGCGTGGGAGCTGGGCCATTCTCGAAAGCGTCTAACACCATCATCCCGCTGAAGAACACCGGGGCATTCGCCAAGTCGCAATCAACAAGTGCCACCGACATTGTTCCCGAAGCTCCGACAAAGGTCTCGACTGCACAGGTGAAATCCTCCGTCACAATTTTGTGGACTCCACCGACTAACGCAGCTGCGTCTTCTTATGAAGCGGTGTTCTACCAGAACAAGAAAATTGTGGCGAAGGTCGTCACCGTTGCGTCGGGTGGAATTCGTGTCTTCGGTTTAAAGAAGGGCACATACGCAGTACGCGTACGCGCCACCAACATGACGGGTACCGGCAAGCTCTCACGATTCGTGAAACTTTCC
>Ga0222712_10003752_pt1 | contig 16316 bp, 23 predicted proteins | sample C33_657DmetaG_FD_165043 | JGI IMG/M metagenome (GOLD analysis project Ga0222712, IMG submission 165043) | Estuarine water microbial communities from San Francisco Bay, California, United States - C33_657D | ecosystem: Environmental > Aquatic > Marine > Unclassified | place: USA: California...
GTGATAATATCAGGAGACTGACGAAACTCAACGAAGATCTGAGGAACCTTCTCTGCCACAAACGTATAAGCAAGAGCAATGTCAGCGTTAACAACGGCACCTTCAATACTATTAAAGGTCACACTGTCATCACCAGGACTTTCCTGACTTCCACGTTCACGATCCCACACAGCATTTTGCATAAAGGTAGGGAACTTGTAGATATCCTCAGTGATGGGGTTGTAGAACACACCACCAGTAACCAACGGAAAGTCATTAACTCCCTTCTGGCTACCCCACTGATTCACCTTGATACCAACATAACCAGGCTCAACCCTATCACAACCAGTGAAGGTGGCAATGGCGACGATACCGGCAATTAGACTAACGATCTTATTCTTCATTTTGTTTCTTTTCTTTGTTTTCGTTTAGATTCTTGACCAACTTGGTCACATCACTCTTTAAGATTAACCCCGACCAGATAAAAAGTCCAGCGAAAAGTGTGGACCCGATAAGATTTGCAACGTCACTCTTTTGATTAATGAATGTGGCTGCGGTATTGTAAACATAAGCAGCCGCAATCGACAAAAAGAAATACTTTGCGCAATACTTCCAAATATTGTAATTACTAAACATATATTAATTCTCCTTGACGTAAAGTTCTGGAATTTCAGAGGTCAATGGAATTACAACATCATCCATTGGTTCCTCTGATTCAGATGCACCATAATGACCATGGCTTGTGTTTGGAATAGGAAGATACTCAATAGTCCACTGTTCACGACATTCCTTAGCAGTCTTCTTCAATGGAGGAAGTTCATTGCCATCCTTGTCATATACAATGATATACTGAAAACTATTATCATAGGTATTATCATTATACTCACTGTGAACTACCATAACCATTGTAGTTGCCTCAAGAGGATAATACTTCTTGGCAAACGCAATGTGTCTACTATACTTTTCAGTATTAGGAATGTAACCGAGTTTGGCTAGATCCTGTAATGTTGCTTTACGATATGTGCTCATATATGATTAATACTTTAGAACTTCTTCACGGGTAATAGACAGATGTTCCCATTCGTCACCATACATGTCTTCATGGATACACTGAACCTCACCAAACAGTTCAATCAATGATTCGAGCAGTTGATTTGCCTTGTAATCCTTGGTTGCATTATCCCACTCACGTTCAACATCTTCACCTTCAATTACAAGACGCATGTCTTCATATCCAATATAGAATGAGGTTGCATCGCCGTCATTAAATTCGTGGTTATTAAGATACATCTCAACGCTGTCCAACTTAGGGTTGGCAACAAAGATCTTCTTTAGTTCAGCCTTAAACTCCTTCTGGAGTTCAGACTTAACTTCGTTGAGTTGATCGTTGAGCTTTGCAATTTTCTTAAGTGTTTCTTTCATATGTTTTGTTTTATTAGTCTCCAATTACGTTCTTCATACTACCATCATAACTTGGTTCTGTCAACTTCGTTTTAGCACGTGCCTTACGACCTTCATCAATCTTGACGAAGCTGGGAGGATGTGAAATACCATTCTGCATCCAACTCTTGAACTCCATTTCAGCCAAATAATCTTGGGCTGAGGGAATAAACTTGTTGGCAAAGTCTTCCAAACAGTGTTGTTCACCAATGTCACGCACACTCACGTTACGTCCATCACTGTTGATAATGGTAGGAAAACGGTGGTCACTGGTTTCTGGTCCGCTATTGGCAAACTTGACACGTTCCAGAATATTACTAAGAAACCAACTATTGTGAGTTAGAGCACGATGTCGGTTGTCTGCAATTGCGCCCTTGCTACAGTCCATGAAGGCGTGAATTGGTTCATAGTCTTCGGGCTTACCACCGAATTTGCGGGCGGAACTTTGAGCGTGAATGTATGGCTTTGACATAACGAATACATCTTAACAGCGGGTTTATAGAAAGTCAACAACTTCTTTTGCCGGATGTAGTTTGTAATCATAAAGATAACCAATTTTGTTAGGATAATTGTTATCACGCAGATCAACTCGCTTGCCGGATGTAGAACTATGACACTCGTTGATGTTCTCAATTACCGGAACAAACTTTCGATGTGTTTGATAAGCACCCGATACGCTGTTTTTGGCACAGGTCTGATAAAAGTCACACCCGACGCTCAAACATCTGTCATTGAAAATCTTGATCTTTTTCACTTGTGAGCACTGTTGAAATGTAATCCAACCGCAAGACCAACATATCCCTTTTTATTGGAGTATATGTATGTGGAATTGGTATGCCTGTGCTTTAAAGCAGATCTTGCGGCATCTTGCACTGATTCAAACGTATTCTTGGAGCTACAGATACAACGTTCATTGTCTGCGTGGTAACCGCCATAGATTCGTTCATATCCACACGCCCATCCAAACTGTTCCTTTTTATTTGTTCTCTTTGTCTTCATATATAATTCCCTCAACATTAAATATAATAACTCAAGATCCGATGTGTGTCAACAAAAAATCCCCTCTTTTTACGGAGGGGTTTGTTTAATTTAATGATGCTTGTCTTGCTTAACGTGAACCTTGTTCATCATTATCTTCTGAATTTCGTTGAATGCCAGAGGTTTTCCATGACCATCCCAACCAACGTCCAGAATCTTGTTGTCTGGATTATCAAGTTGAGTGGTTGGATTGGTGTAGTGGCTGTGACCACTCAACTGCCAAGCATCCTTTTGCATTTGATTCCAAATCTGGTGGGGATAATGATGCAAAATGATCTGGTGACCATTCACAATCACTTCCTTGTAATAACCCAGATAAGTGATCTTGCCGACTGTGTAAGGATACACATCAATGTCATCACGTTGATATTCGTCTCGCAGAGTTTCCTCGTATTGTCTACGAATACAACTGTTGTGATTACCCCAGATGTAACCAATGTGCATACAGTTGATTCTAGCCAGAATTTGTTCGAACTCTGGCATAGTGATGTTAAGACAGAAATCACCAAGATGAATCAGTGTGTCTTCTGGACGCACCACTTCATTGATCTTTTCAATCAAAGCATCATTGTGTTCATAACGGTTTTTATATCCACGGGACTCGTAGATAAAAGCCTTATCATGGTTAAAATGAGTATCACTGGTGAAATACACTCGGTGATCGTCATTATGAATTAGCTTAAGCGGTCTTTCAAACATAAATTATCTCATCAATACCTTCACTCGTAGAAGGTTCTTCATACTTTGCCAACATCTTGTCAATAACCCAATCAGGCACAACTCTGCCACCCTCTTGGCCTCTCTTCTGGTTTCTTGCGATCAAACCAGCACGATCCATCTTGAATACAAGAGCAACTACCTTTGTTCCATACTTCTTTGCAGCATTAATGTAGTCAGCTCTTTCTCGACGGTTGACACTGGTCGCATCAACCAATACATTCTTACCACTCTTTAGAAATTCGTCAACCTTTCTTTTGATGTGACCAAAAACAAGTGGGGTCACAGTCTGGTCATCTTCACCCTTACCAAATACAGCACGTAGTTCGTCACTACTGAGGTATTCAATATCCTTTCCCTTGATGAAGTTCTTCGCGTAAGTTGACTTACCACTTCCAGGCAAACCAACCGCAATGTAAAGTGTATTATTCATACTCACATCATACCTTCAATCCACAGTAAGTCAAGAAAAAATGTTAAGGGAAGGTAAATGTCGCTTTTATACAGATTGTTCAAATAGTTATAGGTGTGGTAATCAATCATGGTTACGCAAAGAAAGGAATCATATGTTAAAGTATCTATTAGTATTGACTGCAGTTTTGACCCTCAACGCTCAAGAGGGTCCAAAGGGTCCACCTCCAGGCAATCGTCCGCCTCGTCCACAATTGACCGAGGAACAAAAGAAACAACGTGCAGAACTTGTTGCCAAGTATGATGCAAACAAGGATGGTAAGTTGGACAAGGAAGAACGTGCCAAGGTCAGTGATGATGATCGTAAATTAATGAGAAGTTTTGGACCACCACCAGGCGGACCAAGAGGTCCAAAAAAGGATGGTCCTCCCCCAACAAAAGATGGTGATCGACCAACCAAACCAAAGAAGAACTAACAAATAAAAAAACCCCGCCAAAAGCGGGGTTTTAATTTTTGTATAGTTTAATTCAACTGAGCGAATGGAGATGGCCAAAGATGTTTAATTTGACTTGTCCAAGTATCACTGGGCCACTTTGATTTTCTAAAATTAACAAATCTTTGAATTAGATTTGGATCGCCACCCATGTATCTTAAAAAGTTTTCAGACATTGTAAGATTATTATAGTCCGCAATCTGTGGATTTTGTTCTAATACATCTATTTGAACTTTATGTATTTGATTATACATGCCGACCATCATGTCTTTCTTTTCTTTTGTATGTAACGCATCAATATAGTGCATTGTGAATTCATTAAATTTACCTGCACTTGAACTATCAGCATTCAAAAGAACAGTGCCTCCAAGTAATCTTATATGCGGATGGTGATCATCTAAAAGCCCTTCAAGCAAACCTTTGTAATCTCCATTAAATGCATATGCTTCATATGATTTTAAAGTGTTGATGAATTGTAAAGCATTGTGTTTACCTGTATATAAACTGTAGTTAGCTAATTCTCCCCATTGACTTGTTCCTCCCCACAAGAAATTATGCATATAGCCCCAATCAACTATATTATATTCTGGCATTCTATTGCTGTCATCCAGATACATTTGTAATTGATACCATTGAGCAGATGGATCACCATAAGGTTCATAAGTGAAATTAGGATTATTTTGATCTGTGACAGCTATTAAACTACCAATATGTGGAGCTAGATGGAAAGGCCATGTATTGGCAAACCATCTTCTATCATTGAATGTATTTGTATAACTGTTGCCAAATTGGGATTTGATTCTATCCAATTTGTATAGACTGATATATGATCTTGCTCCTCTTTCTCCCCATTGATCTCTTGTATTAGCGTTATCTTCAAGAATATCGTGACCTAAATCTTGCATCTTCCATCTTTGCATGATTTCCAATGTTCTTACAGTTACCCAATGACGATACGCCATTCTTATATCATTCATGTATTGAATTTGTTTTCCAGCATCAAAATATTTCTTCTGAAAGAATTGATCCATATGAACTAATTGATATCCCGTTTCTTCTCCATACGATCTCATTATTTGAACAAGACCTTTCATCCCTTGATCTTTTGGTATACTACCCATAAACCAATCAAAGAATCTACGGCCACTACCACCGTCTTTGGTTGCACTCCAGTCCCAAATTTCGGGAGCACTATCTTTCAAATGAACTTTAGGCAACCAATGATTCCAATCTGGTAGTTGCATTGCAATTGGAATATCATGAATATTGTATGATTTGTTTATGTCTATCGGTTGAACCACACCATTGTATACAATTCCATCTTGTGTTCCGTTTGGAAAGATATATTTGAATGATTTGATGTCATCATCTAATACCCAATCCATGCCTGCACCGGCAGCCCAATTATCAATAGGAACAGTGCTCATGCCTGGACCCGGTTGATAAAGTGGATTCCATGGTCTGCCTTTTTCTTGATACGGAACATCCAAACTACGAATATAAGAAGCAAGTGCCAAACCTTGTTGTTCACTCAAACCGTGATATTTGCTTCTTGCTACAATTGATTTGTCACTGTAATTGAAATACTTCAAGTCATATCCATCTGTAAAATGACAATCACTACATTTGGCTTTTAGTGGTTGACCTTTTTCAGAGATATTACCATTAAACCATAAATCTTTTCCTTGATTGATCACGACCGGATCACTTGATGCTGGTTTCCAATTTTTAGGATCATCAATAACCTTGGTTGTTGCAAGTGTTACTGGAATATAATTATAAACTGAATTCGTGTAATACTTGCCGGTAAGATGTCCGAATGTAACTTCTTTTTCACTCGTATATTGTTTTCTTACAATATCAGCATTTAATACTCTATATCCAATTGTTTGTTTTGTGATATCATTAAACTTAAATTTAATAGTATTAGTTACGCTAGGAATAATGTTGTTACTGGCAAATGGTAATACCATTGTTAATGTGTTTTGAAAACCACCAATTCCGATCCATATTCTTTCAAACTTTCTTGGAAATATAACTGTTCTGTTATTAAGAGGAATCCATGGACTATTATTTATACTAACAGATGCTTTATTTGTAAATCCTAAACCGTGTATAGTGAATCTTGCGCCGTAGATATTGTTTAAGTTATCATTCAAAACCAATTTAAATTCTTCTGTATGTTGATCTTTACCGAGCACTTCTACGGGAAACTGAACTGAATCTGTTGGTGACGGTGTTGGATTAATTGAACTGCCTCCACCGTTGTTATCTGGTGGTGTCGTTGTTCCTCCTCCATTGGTTCCGTCGTTTGTTCCAGAGGATGGTCCAATGAGATTACCATTTGGATCATAAATATAGTCGAGGATTCTATATCTGATTATGATGGCGTCTGTTGGTAACGAAGTTATATCAAATACTATGTTTTGTAGTTGATTGTTACTCCAAATGGTTTGTGCAGGTAGATTAACGTTCTGTTCAGTATTATCAACTTTCTTGACCGTGACCTCTAAAGTTACGTTGTTTGTGATAGTTGTTGGAGTAGTAGGAGGTGTTGTTGTGCCGCCTCCGGTAGTGCCACCCGTATTTGTTGGATCGGTAGTTCCCCCGCCTGTATTTGTATTATCAGTTGTTCCGCCTGTATTGGTAGATCCTCCAGTTGTTGTAGAATCTGCAATAGGTGTTTCAACAACATTGGTAGTATAAATCAGTTCATATACCCTCAGATTTATAAGTTTGGCGTTAGAAGCAACGTTACTAATGTTTACTCTTAGTTCCGCAATTCTACCATTTGTTCGCACCACATCAACTGGTATCTGAATTGGGACTGTGGTATTATCAGACTGTGTTACTATAGAAGACAACACGGCTGTGTTTGTTACTACTTGGGCATTGATATTGACAATTAACAATAACAATGCTATAATGTATTTTGGTATGTTATAGATTTTCATAGTTCTTGTATCCAGAATAATCGTTCTATAACGGTTAGATTATACAAAACTAGTCTGACTACAAGAACTGATTATAAGTATCTACTTCACACACATAAAACAAAAAATCCCCACCTCAAATCTGAAGTGGGGATAGTTGAATTAGTTTGTTATAATACTATTCTTTTTTAGACATAATCACCGAATATCAATTCACCGGCTTGACCTTGTTCACCTCTAGCATAAACGCTTATATAAGATCTAGTAGTTCCTTCACCTGTTCTATATGTCAAATCAACATCTATTGATTTAATTGTAGTCGCAATAGGCTTTCTCTTAGCAGTATAACTATATGGGTCTCCCTTTACCAATTCACCTGTCATTGGCTTACCTACCAAATTAGCAGATAATTTTTTTGCAAGCACTTCGCATGTTTTTTTCCAAGCAGCAATCTCGTTTCCAACCATAGCTTTTGGATCTATTTGAGATTTAACTTCAGATAATACTTCCTTGATTAATGATTTAAGATCTTGTTTTGTCATAAATTTAAAATTTCCTTTGGTTATTATAAATAAATATTCAATTCAATCCAATCCACTACCAATATTTGCTTGTGAATATGGAAACAAATCACCTTCACCATCAATTATGTAATAATCAGCACCATAACTTGGTTTAGCTGGTAATTCTTTCATTTGAATAGATGGAAATTGCTTTTGAAATTCAGCAGCTGATACAACATACATTTGTTTGCCATTCTTGTTCTTTGGTTTTTTATTCCAAGCAATCCAAGTGCTTGCTTGATCCATTGGTCCAAGCACATATCCTTTTACTTCATTTACTGGCTTAAATCCCAATTTTTGTAATTCTTTGGTATTAGCTTCGTCAACAACTTTATGTTTCTTTAGAATGTCAAGTGCTTTATCCAATACTTGCTTGGACATATCCATATAATGTTGTTTCTTGATTGGACTACTACTTTGCTTACTCTTGCTAATATAATCTTTTTCTTGCTTTCTCAATGCCAAATAAGCCATTCTGTCTTTAGCATCTTTGATTCGATCCTCATAGTTTTCATTGGTCAAAGTTTCTTTGATAACTTCTTGGATAACTTCTTGGACGAGTTTTCTTAGATCATTTTTGGTCATATAGAATAAATATACAAACTAGGTTAAAACATCCGTGCAATATACAGATTTACCATTTACTGTAGTTACATGCACATAACAATTATAAATATCACTACCATAACTGCTCAATCCCTTAGCCATTAAAGAAAAATAATAATAAACATCATTTCCATATAAATTACTTCCTACAGGAAACACCTTGAACTTTCTATGCCACGGATCATTATCTCTAACTGTTACAAGACTATCATATAAATGACTATTGGTAGTTATTACATATCCAGGCTCATATAAACCTACCCGCAAATAAAAACTACGGGGATATCCCTTAATAAAACCATAACTCTTATTATCAACTCCCAATGATGCCAAATACTCACCCAATGTCATATTATCCACATACTTCCACATGCCATTTGTAACTGGATACCGTTCGTTGATCTCTTTACCAATCATAACAACTTGAATTTAATTATTTACAATGTAACTCACTGTGACTCTGGACCATGGTTTATTGTTAACCGTCTTATAGTTGAGTTTGTTGAGATGGTCGGCTACATCAGTGATTGTCATGCCACTTGCCAACAAACTGAGTATTAATGGCTTTATGTTACGTCTGAATTGTTCTCCTTTAATCTGTCTGGCATTTAACCCCTGTGTGGAAATTTTTCGAATGTTAGGATTTCCAAGTTTCACACCATCCATCTTTGCCTTAACCAATCCTTGTTTTGTTAATTCAGATATTGATATGTTTCTTGGTTTGATACCATGCACTTTATCGTGACAAACTTGACATAAAGGGACAGTTCTGATTCCGCCTACACTTTGTGGAACTACATGATGACGAATTATATTATTTTCACTATCACACTCAAAACACCTCATATCTGGTTTTACTTTATCACACAAAAATCAATGTGTCAAAATAAAATGGTCAGACTTTGTAGTTGTTTTGGATGTTTTCAACTTCGGCTCTTAGAATTGACATCACTATAGAGTCAATGTATTTTCCATTCTTAAATACTTCTTGACGTTTGATACCTTCGGTGAAGAATCCTAGTTTCAAATATAGGTTGTAAGCTCTGTGGTTGGTTCCTAACACTTCCAATGAAACCTTATGTAGATCATATGTCTCAATCAAATAAGGTATGAACTTACAGTATGATTCATATGCCACTCCTTTACCACGAAAGTCTTTGTGTATGTCCATTCCAATGTAGATGTTACGATTAGACTTGGAATAGTTGGACAACCTAAAGTATCCTATTTTATCTTGATCGTTGAACACTATGTAGTATGGCACATCAAGAGTGTAAAACCATCTTTGTGTTTGTTCAAATGAATATTGTGTAGAATTATGTAAATACTCCTCGGCACATTCGTTTCTGACTTCACTCAAAAACGAACAATCGTTGAACTCAATTGGCCGAAACGTAATCATTACTCTTTCTTGAAAAACTCTTTTATCTTGTCACAGATAAACAACACATCATTTTCCTTGACCTTGGTATTGAGTGGCAAATAAAGATATCTAGGTTCAATATTGTTCATCTTTGGTAGATCCAATCTCTTACCACCAAATATGTGATAGATGTCGTTTCTCAAATGAACCAAGTTGTTGTCGATTCCGTGAGAAGTGAGATACTCTGCGAGATCATCTCTTCTGTCGGTCAATATGCCCATCAACCAATATGTGCCACCACAAATTGGTTTGCAATCTTTTGGTAGATACTTGACATAAAGATCAGCCAATGTCTTTCTGTGTTTGATGATTTGATCAAGATCCTCAATAGCAGCCAAACCAAAGCAAGCATCAATGTCGGTTGGTTGAAACTTGAATCCAGCTTCAAACACATCGAATGTCATTTCACGACGTTGCCATGCTTGATAGTTTTTCTTTTCCTTGAGGTCACGGTCAATACCAAACCATCTTAGTAGTCTTGCACGTTTGTAAGACTCTTCATTGTTCAATACAAGCATGCCACCGTCGCATGTGGTAAAGTGTTTGATTGCCTGAAATGAATAACAGATATAATCACCCTCACAATGATCAAAGTGTTGAGCTGCATCTACAATCAAAGGAATGTTGTGTTGTTTACAAACTTCGTTCAAAAGCGCATTGAATGGAATACCGCCAAGGTGAACACCAACAACTGCCTTGGTCTTTGATGTGATCTTACGTTCAACATCTTCTGGATCGATATTGAGATTGTCATCCACATCGGCGAACACGATGTTTATACCCTTACGTTTCAATCCCATTTGACCAGCGGTGCAATCCAATATTGGAACGATTACTTCATCACCCTCTTTGAGTCCGATCATGTGATATGCCAATTCCAATGCCGAAGTTCCTGAATTAAGCATCAATGGGTATTTGTAACCAAAGACTTCGCCGAAACGTTGTTCAAACTTGTTTACTTTTGGACCTTGCCCGAGCCATCTTCCGTCGAGTGAGTCACTGATTTGTGCTAGAATCTTTTCTTTGGGTATATAAGGATAAAACAATGGTATCATATCTTACAATATATATTAATTATATCATTCTTTCGATCAATTTTGAACAATCATATTTTTCAATGTAGTTTCATTATATCAATCCTCAAATCTACTCTTGACTTTTGGCTTGAAGTCTTTTAGTTGTTCTATAATATCATCACGTTGTTTGTCAGTATAATATGTCCAGTCTTTGATTTGTTCCCAAGTTCTACCACAACCAGCACACAGTTTGTTATCAACCAAAACACATATTCTTTTACAAGGAGTTTTCATCTGTCATAAATAGACTAAAATATAAAAAACCCCACAACTTTTACATCGTGGGGTTTGTTAAATATATTCTTATTGATATTATTAATAGGTGCTCAACGAGTTATCTGACGGTTGAGACAAACTATTATAAGCATAATCGTCAAAGTTAGGATTGGTGTCAACCCACTTCATTGAACTGAATGTCTTATTGAAATTTACCAACAACTTTTCTCGTTCCAACTGTTTCAACTTCACTGTCAATTGAGTGCGAATATTGAAGTAGTTGGGATCATACGCCAAGTTGGTATATTCCGATGGATCGTTGTTCAAATCATACAGTTCAAACTGAGCCTCATAGGCACCCAATGCATCAAAGTAATAAGTGAACTTATAATCCTTGGTTCGTATGGTTCTCATTCTGTTACAAGTCTTTACAGACGATGGCAACGTAGATGATCCAGACTTTGTATCGTCAAACGTAAACAAAATTTCATCTTGCACAGACTTGCCTTCCTCAACAATTGGAAGAAGACTGGTGCCTCTACAATCGGCTGGAGGTGCAATATTCAATAGATCACACACTGTAGGAACAATGTCAATCAACGTAGACAATTCCTCGGATGACTTGTTTCCATTCTCCGCATCGAACAACACTGGATTTGAAATAACCAACGGAACACGAATAGCTTCTTCATAAGCAACAAAGGCCTTTTGACGCATACCACCATGAGACAATCCCATTTCACCATGATCCGAGGTTCTGATAATCAATGCACTGTCTGCGAGTCTTTGACCATTAAATTCTCTATATAGTTCACCAACAACTGTTCCAATTTGAGCATCAATCTGTCTCAATAGATACCCATAGAAGTTAACATAGTTCAACTTCATATCGTCGTTTTTCAATACACCCAATAGACCGTCAGCAGCAATGTTGGTTTGGAATTGAGCAACTGGTTTCTTGTTCAACAATAGATTTTCGTTGACGGTATCTGGTAATTCGATTCCACGTTGGGTATATTGTGGGGATAAATAACCATACTGAACTGAATTTGGGTAACCCAATACATCGTGAGGATTTACCAAACTGAGAACCAAACAATATGGTTGGTAATCACCCTTTAACCTGCGTTCTTTTACTTCCTTTAGATACTCAAGTGCCTGACGAATATACATTTGATCGTGATTAGCAAAACCACCACCAAAGTTTTCTGGTTTAGCATCTTCACCAGCATCGGGTCCAACCCAACCCTTAAAACCAAACAGTGCAATATCTTCTGCTGTTACATCCCCATATGGATCGCCGCTGTTGTTACCCTTACTGATATGCCACTTGCCTCTATATTGACAATCATAACCAAGTGGTTCAAGTAGTCTCGCAATGTTTGGAGTTTGTGGATTGAGTGTTTGTTCAACACTAGAGAACGGTCCACCAGTTGTAAGGGTTTCGGTGACCTTGTGTTGTGCTGGATATGTTCCAGTTAACAACGTAGATCGACTTGGTGAACACATACAAGTGTTGCAGAATGCACGTTCAAAACTAAAACCATTTACTTTGAGAAATGTTAGTGTCTTGAGATTATCACGTTCCCAGTTGTCTGGGAAGTTTTGAGTTGCCCTTTCTTGATCGGTAATGATAAAGATAAGATCGGGCTTTTTATCTTGGTTCTTGAGGCTATCTAGGAATGCTTTCTTATTCATAACATATATACATACCAATCAAAAAACCCCGTCAATTTATTATAATCGGCGGGGTCTATTATTTATTTAAATACTATCTTTTTAAACTAATACAGCGTCATATAACTGGGTTGAATTTGCAGCTTTTATTCGAAGTTGAACTTTGCCATCACTTGATGTCATTACATCAATTACCGTAGCGCCTCTTAAACCAGATGGTTCACTACCTTCAGTAGTTACTTCACTCAATGCTAATTGTGGCAGTCCCAATTGATTTGCTAATGCTTCAACTTTAGATTGGTTACCTTTACGAACTTTTAGTTCAGCTAGTTCATCAACCATATTAAAGTATTCTTGTCCTTTGGAACTAATAATTTGAGATTTGATATTACGTTTTTCATCTTCCAAAGCTGGCGTGTCACCGTCGTAGCTTAAAGCTACACTCTTAAGAGTTTCTATAATTTCAATGTATCGTTCAATCATAGATACAATGTCACCAGTGTCCTCGTTTAATTTTTTGTGGAGAAGACCTAAATGTTTTTTGAATGTTTCGTTAAGTTTATTACTCATAATTTATGATTTTTTGTGTTATATAAATATATAAAAATAAAGTGGATTGTTTAGTTTTTTATTAACTGATGTTTAATTTGTTTGTAATTTGACTTGTAATTAATGATACCATTGGAGATAAACCTTCTTTAGAAAATAATATATCTCCTTCTTTTTCTATATTGTCAAAATCAACTTCGTGTGTAGTTAACTTTAAACCATCTATGATTGATTGTTTTAACACTTTAATAGCCTCTGCATCTGGAGACAAACCTTTTTTGATTATAATTAACTTAATTACTTTCAATATAAATCCAACAGTTACTACATAATATACTGTCACTGCTATTTTTTTACGAGAGTTAGTATCTAAGTTTTTATATTTTGGCACAACAGCTAATACTTTTTCTATACTAGAAATATAAAACTTTGCTAATCTATCTAATTGTTCAACGATATTAGTTGTGAAGTTTAACAATTTGTCCACGGCTCCTATATTTTTTTCTTCAAAATCTACAAGTGCTTTTGGTAATACTAATTTTATGAACAGTTTCAACATTGTTAGTATTAAAGAAGAAATTACAGGCAAAGTTAGTAAACCAGCAACTATAGAAGCAACTACAAGTCCTTCATTTTTTAGTTGACGAGCGTCTTCTTTTAATTGAGATTCGTTAAGAACTACATTATTTATTTTATCTTCTAAATCCGATTCTTTTATTAAATGTTTAAACTTAGTTATACTCATATCTATAAATATGTTTAAAATAAAAACCCCACTGAATTAATAGTGGGGTTATGTTTAGTTCTTTAAATGTTTACTTCTTACAAATAAATGATGCATATACATTTTCCGCACGTTGCAACGCATCGTGTAATGGAATATCACCGCCATATTCAAGTGATTTACCGCTTTTTTCAGCATTGTATTGAGCTAACTCTCTTTTGTGATGCCATTCATCTCGGGTGAGATTGATCATTTCTTTTAGAATTTCCCAACGCAATTCGTAGGGAGTTTTATTATTATCTGCCATATTTTTCCTTTGTGTTTGTGTGTTATGATAGCCACTATTGACTATCACACATACATATGCAAGAAAAAACCCTACCAATTTATTATAATTAGTAGGGTATTGTTTTAGTTCTTTAATACTTGAAATAGTAACTTCTTATATTCTTCCTTGCCCAACGACTTACCATCAAGTAATTTGAACAAAAATGAAGCTCTATTAGTATCACCATAAGCTGAAATTACTTGTTCAGCCTGTTCTTTCCGAGTGGACAATAAACGAAGTCTGGTATTAACAAATATGTTCATTCCCCACACAATCTTGTCAACTTCCTTCTTGGCATCACAAATATTACTAATCATGCCACGACACTGTTCAGCCAATTCGTAATCAAAGGTGGTAAAGATATAGTTATAGAAAGTCTGATAGTCAGGCATACCCTGTTCCAACCACACATCCATCACCTTTTCAATGTTTGACAACTCACTCTTCATATGATGAAGAGCAAGATACCAAGCACCCTTTACCTTGTGAAGCATTTGGTCATTCTTTGAATAAACAACCACACCTTCCTTACCTCTCCATTGGTCAACATCCTTTAACAGATCTTGAACATCAGAAAAAGTATAAGTAGGAGGACGCTTGAAGCCATACTTCTTGCTCCACATGTCAAGTTCAGATTGAGTAAACAGTGAATAATCACTGTGGTTCACAATACCAACAATATACCAATCAGGCTCTTCACCATAATTGAGAACAATTTTGTTGATAGGGCTAACCCATTCAAACAATAGAGACACATTCCAAGTTTCAGGTGTAGCCATACCCAATCTTTGAAGACTATCTTTGAAACGCTCCTTGAAAATTTCAAGTTCGTGACCATTAGCCATAGTAGAAGCATCAACAGTTCCACGGGTTCTTAGAATGTATTTGCCGTTATACTTGGTAACAATCAACAATGAACCATCAAGCTTTTCAACCACGGTGCAATGCTTCAATGAATTAGGAACAGGAAAGTGATCAGGATTCTCGCCCCAGTTGGTAAACTTTGGAAAGCCTGCACTGATAACTTCACCAGCATAATTCACAACCACACTACGCATGTGCTTGTTGTCTTGATGCCACTTAGTGCCTATATGTTGAGGTTGAATCAACTGGACAATTTCACCATTAAGTGAATGTTCATGCACCATAAATTGGGTGAGGTCAACCTTTTGAATGTCAATCTTCATATGTCTAATTTACCACGACTTTACAGAAAGTCAACTCAAATTCATAAAAATGTAGAACCGGAAGGTGGATTCATCATTGGTTGGACCGACACAATTTCGGCGGCAGTTATAGTAGGCATCACTTTGTTGATAACTGGAAAAATGATCTTGGAGAATGGAGGATTTTTCTTCAAACGCCGATCCATCTTTTCACGTTGCTTTTTGCTTAATGGTCGCCATGTGTCCCAAAGGACAGACCTGCCATCCTTGGATATGGTTCCCCAACCTTTGAGAAAATCATGAATACGTTCATTAACATACGAAGATGCTACACTAAGTGTGTTACAACTCCACGGTTCACGATACCTACGTGTTCTTTTCATACAAAATATGGGTCATTCTTTGTTACGAATCTTGAGTTTTACAGCAAAAAAGTTACCAATTTTGTTTATAACCCAAGCTGTAATAGTCAATCCAACACAAAATAGAATTGTAACTCCAATTATTTCAATAGTTTTTGTAAGCATATATTTATCCAATTCTCAATGCATCAACAGCATTAACTTTTACTTCTTCATTACGGATGAAAGAAGCATCCTCATGTTTACCATAATACCATTCTTTATTATAATTAAGAACAAGCTTGAGTTGTTCAAAACTATCAACGTCGTCATATCCACCTTCATAACCACGACTAACTACACGCAAATCTGGTGGGTAATTCTTCAATTGTTCAATTAACTGTGATGTTGTCATAAAAATAATGCTTGTATGCTTTTTAGCTTCCGATTTAATTCATTTTTCTCCAAATTTAGATCATCACGTTCTTGAGCCAATTTTTGATTAACATCGGCCAATTGATTGTTGAACGATTTAAGCTTATCTATTTCTTGATATAGTCTAGCATTTTCCTCATGTAGACTTTTGATATTATCTATCAATTCATTTACTGTGGATTCTTGTATCATATTACTTG
>Ga0222712_10003753_pt1 | contig 16312 bp, 18 predicted proteins | sample C33_657DmetaG_FD_165043 | JGI IMG/M metagenome (GOLD analysis project Ga0222712, IMG submission 165043) | Estuarine water microbial communities from San Francisco Bay, California, United States - C33_657D | ecosystem: Environmental > Aquatic > Marine > Unclassified | place: USA: California...
CATAGTTGCTTGACCTAGGATTGATGAAATTTCTTTACGCTTTTCTTCCGGCATAGCTTTATTTGCTACAGTGATGTTGAAAACCATTGGAGCATTAATACCTTGTTCACGCAAAGTCTTTAGTTCAGGTGCTTGATCACTTCTTGTAGCACAATTGAACCCTAGCATTTGTAGCTTGGGTTGTTTTTCTTTAAACTGATTGTAAGTGTTGATACTTTCAAGGGCCATGTTGATGCCATTGTCGCCAACCATGTTGACTACAGCATCAAAGTTTGCTTTGAAAACAACATACTTGACTTTGAAACCATATTTTTCAGCAAGCATCAATGATGTAATATGTGCGGCATTACCGTACCCGGTACCACCTACTGTTATTTCTTTGCCTTTTAAGTCTGCTAAACTAGCTATACCACGTTTAGCATCGCCTACGTTGGTAATTACTGCCCAGCATACGTCACCACTAGCCGCAACTGGAATATAGTCGCTTTCTTTAATCATACCACTTTTGGCATTTTCAATAAAGGCAGGTGCAATTCCAGAAATTCTATCTGTTGGACTTAGGTCCATATACTTCAATCCAAGGACGCCATTGCCGCCTGGCTTAAATTCAATTTGGAAATTGTACTTTGATTGGATGAGGTTAGCTTTGTCGGCTAATTTTAAAGTTAGTGGTGTGCTACTTTGACTTGCCGCGGCAGGAACTACTATGGTAATAGTTTCAGGTTTCTGTGCCCATGCGTTAAACGAAAGGGCTGTTATTAGGGTTAAAAGTATTTTTTTCATTTGCTTTCAAAAGTGTAGGGGCGAAAGTGCCCCTACTACTTACATCAACTAAATCTAGTCTCTAGACCAAATTAGAATGCGAACTTAACGCCGGCTGTAACGCGGTTGCCATCAAATTGGGCAACACGGTCTTGACCATATTGGCGAGTTAATTCAACACCTGCTTTTACATTCTTAGCGACTGGTACACTTAAACCAGCACCAACAACTGCGGCATATCCATTTGAACCTGTTTGGTTATCAAGATAAGCACCACCTGCTAATGCGGCAACTTGTACTGGGCCTAATTTAACAACATCGTAACTGCCTGTTAAGCTGTAACGGTTTTGATCGTTTGATCCTTGGGCTGTACGAGAAAAGCCTGCTGTTACACCAACTGCACCAACTTGTTGGCCAATGGTAACACCAAAGCCATTACGGTCGTCTGCACGGGTAGTTGTAACGCCAAACTCTGCGGCGCTGGCTACTGTAGCGGATAAAGCAATCAATGTTGCAATAGTAAGTTTTTTCATTTAGTTTCCTTTATGTTGACAGTACAATAAAAGCTTGTACTGTACACGTATATTTATCAGTGTTTTCACGGGGGTAAATCCAAGAGCAACGTCTTTGGCAAACAAGAATACCCGCCGAAGCGGGCCTTGTTTATGCGTATACTTCTAATGCTGTTCCACATTCTGAACAAAACTTAGCTGTTGCTTTATTTTGCTTACCACAAGTTACACATTTTGGTTTGGCCTTAACTGTAACAGGCTTAACAACTGGTTTGTTATGACCCAGGTCTCCGACAATCTTGAATACAAGATTGTGTTTCTCAGTTTCCAATAAACCAATAGTTGTTGTTTGAAATGATTGTGTACTCTTACTACCTGGTACAGTGATACCTGTGTCATTCCAATCCATAGTAGCCATACCATCATGTAGTTCGGCTGACTGTGGTACAACGCTGTTAATGGCAGATGTGGCACTTGCTTTAACTGCTTCGCCTTTACTGTAGTCAATGCCACGCAAGGCACCATTAACATTAAATTGGCTGGTACTACCGCTTACCTGCGACCAACTACTGTACTTGTCTACAACACCAGGGTACTGACTGCTGTTCCAAACTGGGGCAACATTAAAAATTGGGCGAGGGAGTTCAAATTGATATTCAACTCTTACCAGTCCGTCCTCGACTCCGATTCCTCGGTGCTCTTCGATTTTGCCTGTTCGCTCAATAAACTTGAACTTATTGCCTTCGGTTAGGTTATTGTTCTTTATGCTTCGTTCAAGGTCAATACTTTGACCAGCATTAAGAACTAGTCCACCTGGTACTACATTATCACCATCAATGAACACATTAACAACTGCACGAGTTGTGTGTAGGTTCTTAAGGGTGATTGCATATTCCGATCCAAATGGGATATAGACCGTGTCCTTAAATTCACGAAGGACTTTGCCGTTTACTTTGATTGCCGCGGCGAGCTTGTTTCCATACATCATGGTTTCTCCTTTTACGGTTGACAGACTAACAACCTAGTTTCTTAAAAGTCTGTAAGATGTGCTCCATGCACAAATTTATTTATCTGGTGCGTCTGACGGGAGTCGAACCCGCAGTCATGAGTTTTAGAGGCTCTTGCTATGCCATTCAGCTTCAGACGCTCCATTTAATTATAGCAGTTATCTTAGCTATGTCAACCTATTTTGGATATCAATCATCAAAGTCCTCATCGTCGTATGCTTCCTCAATGTAGGCCTTCTTGCTGTCGTACTCTTGGTAGTATGATTCGTTAGCTTTTAACACTCTGAATCTACTTCCATGAGTAAGTGTAGCCAAAAAAGTTTCTTCCTTGTCAAGCAAGTCACAAACAACATAACTACTGCCACACGCACCTTCTACATTTTTAAATGGACTGTGCTTGTATTCGTTATTTGCAAGTAACTTGTGAAACTCGCCGCCGTAAGAGAACATGATCCGAGTAATACCTAACTTTTGGTTACGTAGGCGGATCTTATCTACAAAGGATAACTTTGTTAGAGTTGCTTCATTATCAGGGGAGATTGTGAGTAAGCATTCTTTGAACTTAATGCTACCTTTTGTATGACTGTTACCAGGCGTCTCTTTGGTGCTCCAAGGCAACTCCGCAGATACGTGATTAACATAAAAGGTCTCTCCATGTGTTTTTAAGACCCACATTGGAACGGTCTCGTCTTCTAAGTGCTTCTTGTTAAAATGAAAGACTACATCTTTACAAGCATATTCAATCTACATTGCCATTTTGATTTCTCCTTATTTCAGTTTTGGCTTCTTTCAATCGTTCTTCCCATTTAGGGTTGAACAACATACAACAACGGCAGGATAAGACTTGTGTTTTCTTACCTCGCAGTTTGCTATTTGCTCCTGCTTTGCCGTGATATATACTTTTCATATAGTATATAGCAAAACAAAAGGCCAGTCAAGGCCTTTTGGGTATTTTCTGTTACGAGGTATTTCCTACCCTAAGCGGAGTTTAGGCCGCTAATGCGAACGTAGAGTCGTTTGCGTTTACTTTGTTTTCTTCTTTTTACATCGTTGCTGATGTGCTGTCCACTCTGTTACTCTTTGCCCTGTCGAAACCATGACTGGCCCGGCAAAAGAACTCTTTAGTATAGTCTATAGCACTTGTCTGTCTCTATACAGGGTGAAGAATTCTTTTGGTGGACCAGGCGGGAGTCGAACCCGCGTCCAGAACACTTTTCTCTTTGCTTCATACAGCAATAACTTACAGTATATATTTATTAGGCCTGTTTGTCAACCTATGAATACCTATCAAAAAGAGTCCCTTTGCTATCCTTTGAGGACCAAGCTTGACGAAGCATCTTTAACGCAATAGCACTTAAACGTTTAAACCGTTCTCCTGTGCGTGTGTTATGATAAATGTATTCACGTTTCACTTTAGATTATTTTTAACAATCCAAATACAGAACCGTCCTGTGTACTGTATGCCAAATAGTTAACATGTGGATCTTGGAAATTTATACTTGAGCCAAACCATTGTTCATTACGTTCAGCATCATTTACGTCAACCCAATAGCCACTTGCACCTGTATCTAGATTATCAGGCACCCAGCGTTTAGCAATACATGTATCAGTGTTATACCACCATACGTCAGTGTCCGGGACACTTGGTGCCGCAGTACCCGAATAGAACTTGTTACCTACAGCAAAGTATAAGTGTGTTCCCAATGGATGACGTTCTTTTCTTGCTATAGCTTCAGCAGGGTTGTCTGCACCATTGGCGTCTTCGAGTAGTTCGTACGTGTCTAACCTACTTAAACCATAATTAAACTTTTTAACCTGTCCATTTTCCATTAAAGGTTTTAAGTCTGCACCAACTTTACAAATAAAAAACTCCGGTGCCATTGTATCACCGACAATATCAAATGATGGCACTACAAATAAATGGTTGCGACCTCTATACAATGTTAGTTCAGGATTCTTATTAAGGTAAACATCCTTAACTCCATTAACAATTTGTTCGCTGGTCTTACCAGATACACCCCAACAATTTCTTTCTTTGATCCAAACAAAATTGAAATCAGTTTCAGGAGGACTAGGTTCAGAACCAACAGTTGGATCTCCGCCAGCGGCAGTAGCGTCACCAGTAATAACATTTGACGAATAGCCAACTAACTTTCCGCAATAATCATAAATCGGATCTTGTTGCACAAACAATGGATCCTGTGGTGTTAGTGCTGTTACGGCCAAGCCATATAATTCTGGGCCAACAAGACCTGGCCAAATATTTTGATATCTAATGCCATTAACATCTGCTGGATAACTTGCAGTCTTACCAAGGCTAGATACTAAAGATGTTGCTGTTGAAGATGCAGTTTTTAAATTCGGTGATGTTGCAGGAGGATAATCTGCTGATGTTCTGTCGAGCGCAGATATTGCCGCGGCAGGAGGTGGCGGTGCCAATGTTATAGCAGATTCGCCAGCTTTATATGGCTTACCTGTTAACAAATTGTGCTTGTGCCTAAAGTCGGGGAATAGTTGCCTATTGATTGATTTAGATAATGCTTTTGTTACGCCTTTAATTTTCTTAGTAAGATTATTAATTTTGTCACCTGGTATGCTGGCCATCTTGCCGCCATGCTTTTGTATACTACCAAGTATGCTTTCTGGATTGTACTTTCCAGTGTTGATGCCACCATTACCAGATAAGCATAACTCGGGCTTACCAAGTCTACCAATGTCTTTAAGAATAGCATTTGCTTCGTTGAACTCTGCGTCAATAACTTGTCCAATAACGTCTGGTATTAAAGGAGCCTTAAGAGGAATCTTACACATGCCATCTAATGCTAATAAGTTTTGCACTTCAGCAATTGCCCCGTTCACTCTATCAAGAGCACCCTTTAAGCCTGATAGTTCTTCCAGTGCTTTTAATTCGTCTCTTAAATTTTTAAGTTCGTTTTGTAAATCTTTGATACTTGGTAAGTCTGTGTATTCTTCAATTAGTGCATTTAAATCTGCTTCAACACAAAGTAAATTGCCTTTGAGCATATTGTCAAGGCCGCCAAATAAAATAGCACAAATAATGTCTTTGATTGGTTTGTTTAAGATGCCTTTGGTTGCAACCTTAACACCTGGGATAATTGGAATGTCTGCCATAGTAGATTACTTATGCCCACTTTAAATCTGGATCTAATCTGCTTCCGCTTCGTCCGCCAACTTGCTGATAAGGTGCGGTACCGTTTCTAGCGACTAGTACTGACACTACTTCAGGACTGTTCCCGCCGTGAGCTACGTGAACCCAACGTCCTTCGTATATTAATTGGCTGAACGACCCGTTCATGTTTTTACCAATGTGCTTGAATAAATCTTTGGCCTTTAAAGAAGGGTCACCTTGTCCTAAAATTTGAATATCCACTGCGCGACCGCATGGATGATCACCAATGCTATTTTTAGCGCCAAGGGACTTATCAAATGCTGGAGTGCGATATCCAGAGCTAATGGTTATTTTAAATCCTGCATCCACTAACGGGTCAAGAACGTTTTGGCATACTTTTTGCCAGTTACAAGCAATTTGCTGTGCGCTTAATTTGGCTTCGGGATTTTCAACAGGCTTGTATTTCATCTGCGAAAATTTAAAATACTTACTGCATGCCGTGTCCCACAATGCATCTGTGTATGTTGAGCAGTCTTTTGGATCTGGTTGTGGAGCAGGTTTGGCACCATCATCACCCCCGGGCTGTGAACTACCTTGCTGAGATTCCCCTGCACCAGAACCCATTGTTTTTTGCATATCTTCGATAGCGGCGGCGTGGCCTTGTGGCGTATCTTCATAATATACTTCACCAGAGGGCGTAACCTTACGGGCGGCATTGGTTGTAGGCTTCATTTTACACATAAAAAAATCTCCCATGTATTTATGGGAGACTTTTAATTATGGACCTACAAAAACGTCCGGACTACCTTCTGCTCTAGGGTGCCCGCAACTGTCCTCATCGCCTAGCCGGTTTACCGGTATATTTGTGATAAAAACAGTAGGACTTCCGTTTGCTGTGACAGGGCTGTCGTGTTCTCCTGTACCGTGACTTTCAACTGGGCTACCATCAATAGCAATTAAGATATTGTTTGCGTAAACAGAGCCTTGTATTACTTCTTCTACAACTGCTCCATCATCATTAGGATCGCCTAGTCTATGTACAGGTTTATTCATTATAGTTTCATGCCCGCTGGTGCCAATTGAATACCGCTTAATGCAGATGTATATTGGTCAGCTAATTCTTTGTCAGTACTGCCAGTAGTAACTACCAGGCTTTTGTTAATTTTAAGATTACGAGCACGTTCTGGACTAACTGTCATTAGGTAAGGAACTAATGCTGGGCCACCTTTAGGACTTTGGCCAATGCAAACCGGGCGGTCGATTGTATAGCTTGTTGCATCTTCTTCGATGAACTGCCCGATTAGTTCTTCGCCAGAACCCATTTTAAGTGTAACGACGTCTCCGCCCTTTTTGATATCAAGTAACATTTCTATCCTTTAAAAAATTGTTTATTCCTGTTGTGCCGCCAATGTATTCACCACGGTACCAAAACTGTGGTATTAGATTTGGATTATATCCTAGTCTACTTTCCCACACTTTGAATGCTTTATATAGTTCTTCTTCCTCATCTACTTTTACCACTTCAAACTCTAGCCCTGCGGCTTTAAGTTTATCTAGTGCAACATGGCAAGCATCACACCATTCTGTAATGTAAAGCTCGCTAACACTCATAGACTTGGTAATGCTTCGTAGTCAACTGCATCACTCATAACACCAATAACGTAGTTGGTAGATTCTGATTCTTGTAATGCTGTTTGCTTCTTGCTTGTGTCGCTGTGTTTGTTGAACCAAGGGATAGGTGTAGACTTTGGAGCAGGACTTTGATACTTGATACCAATTTGCTTTAGTGCATCTGCGGCTGTGTAGTCAACAAAGTCTTTAAGGATGTTAGCATTAAGACCAATAACGGGTCCTTTCTTGAACAAGTAATCAGCCCATTCTTTTTCTTCGCGGATAACATCAAGATACATTTGATATACTTCAGATTCACACTCGACCTTAGCTTTAGCAAAGCGAGGATCTTCTTTGATTACTTGGTTAATCAAGTAAGCTGTCCAACCTTTGTGTAATAGTTCGTCTTGTAAAATCAAACTGATAATGTTGCCATTGCCGATAAAGATTTTATTTTCAACCATTGCTAAACTTGTTGCAAAGGATACCATGAAGCGGAATGCTTCAAGAGCATAAGAAGCATTAAGTGCTAACCAGATAGACTTAATGTGTTCTTCTTCTGGGATATTATGACCAACTTCCTTGCGACAGTTAATAACATGCAGGTCATCATAGTACTTGCCTACAGAACTTGCCATGTTAACAATTTCAGCTGTGTCGTGAATTGTGTTAAACACTTCTTTAGGCACGTTGTAGATGTTACGAATGATGTGACTATAACTGCGACTATGAATGTTTGTTTCAAAGAATGTCCAGTTGTAGATAAGTGCTTCTAGTTCTGGTAGCGAGCATACAGGAGAGAACACTTGACTAGGTCCGCGACCTTGTAAGCTATCTAATGCTGTTTGACGTAGCAAGTTACTAGTGAAGATATGTTTAATAGCATCACTTGCATCTTTAAAGTCTTGTGCATCTTTGGTTAAAGAGATTTCTTCTGGCACCCAAAAGAAACCACGTGCTGTTGTTTCAAAGTCTGCAACTTTTTGATACTTGACTTCCTCAAAACGTTGGATGGTAACAGGACCTGCTGGGTCCAAAAACATCTTGCGATGTAGGTAATCTGATTTTGTTGTTAATTCGTATTGTTGTTTGCTCATAGCTTACATGCCTCGCAGTCTTCTTCATCTTCAAAATTTACAGGCTCCAACATTGTTGGTGCTTCTTCAGCAATGGCCTTACTACCTGCTTTGTTAATCAAGCTATAGTAGAAAGTTTTGATGCCCCAAATATGTGCTTGCATCAAGTTCTTGGCAATCAATGTTGTTGGTACTTTGCGGTCTGCAAAGTGTGCTGGATTATAGAATGTGTTAGTTGAAATGCTTTGGTCAACATACGCCGCAATAACTGCCGCTGTTTTTAGATAACCATCACAATCCTTCTGTTCCCACATTAGCTGATACTTGTTCTTTAACTTGTGATACTCAGGCACAACCTGTGTAAACGAACCTGCTTTAGATTCTTTAGTGCTAATCAAGCTCATTGGCATTTCAATGCCGTTAGTGCTGTTAATAACAACAGAGCTAGACTCAACTGGAGCAACTGCCATTTGTGTAGCATTACGGACGCCCCATGCTCTCATCTGGGCACGTAAACTTTCCCAGTCAAGCTCTGGTGTAAAGTCAGCCAGTTCGTTAACACCGTCGGCACGTAATTCCCAAGGGAAGATACCCTGACCATAACGTGTCTTATCACTGCCTTCGCAACGGCCACGTTCTTTAGCAAGTTCAACTGAAGCTTCAGTTAGATAGTAAGCCATATGCTCCATCCAAGTCTTGACTTCTTGTAGTGCATCTTTCTCTCCGTACTTCAATCCGCGTTTGGCGTGCCAGTAGGCCAAGTTAGTAACACCAATACCCAATGGACGAATCTCATCATTAGACAACTTACTTTGAATACTCAAGAAGTCTTGGTAATCAAGTATATTGTTAAGACTCCTGTGTAGAATACGGCAAGCACGGCGCATATCTTCTGGATTACGGAATGCTCCGTAGTTGATAGAACCCAATGTACATAAAGCAATGCGACCGTCAGGATCATCAAGACGTTTAAAAGGCTTTGTAGGTAAAAGAATTTCAAGGCAAAGATTACTTTGGAAAATTGTATGATACTCTGGATCAAACGGACCTTGCTTCATAACATTATCAATGAATACAAGATAGATACGACCTGTGTCAGTGCGCTCTTTTAAGATGCCGCTTTTGAATACTTCCTCTGCTGACATCGTCTTCTTACGAAGGCCAGGAGTATTTTCATACTTTACATAGAGTTCTTCAAACAAGGTGGTGTTTGAGTAGAACGCTTCGTACAAGTCTGGTACTTCGTTAGGATCAAAGAAAGTTATGTTTTCTTTGTTTTTAAATCGTCTGAAGAAGAAAGCACTAAGCACAACCCCATAATCCATAAAACGGACTCGGGTTTCTTCTGTTCCTTGGTTGTTCTTAAGGACAATAAGATCATCAAACTGATGATGCCAAATAGGATAGAATACAGTAGCACTAGCATTACGAATGCCTCCTTGTGAGCAACTACGTAAGTCGCCAAACCATTTTTTCAGGAATGGTATCATACCTGTGTGCATAATCTCACCGCCACGGATGGGACTGCCTAATGGACGTAGTCGCCCAATTTCTAAACCAATGCCTGCTCGCTTGCTGGCATACTTGGCCATCATTTCACCACTAGCAAAAATACTATCCAGGTCATCATCACTGCGAATGAGTACGCACGAACTGAATTGCTTAGTAGGGGTACCGAGACCAGCAAGGACAGGAGTAGCAAGAGTAAACAAACCGTCACTTGCGGCATTGTAGTATTCCTTGATATAACGCATTCTTGCGCTGTTTGGTTCTTCCTTGTGAAAAACTGTTGCGGCCGCAACCATATATCTAACTTGCGGCGTTTCATAAATTTCTTTAGTAGCACGATTACGAACTAGATACTTTTCAATAAGCTGTTCAATAGCCGCATAACCATACTGCTCATCTTTTTCATGGTCAATGATGTCTTCCATCTTGTCCCAATCAGCTTCGGTGTACCATTCAAGCAGTTCGCTTGTGTACAAACCTGTAGCTACATTCTTCTTAACAATGTCATAAAGGCGAGGAGGCGTGTATTGGCCATATACATCCTTTCGTAACATTGACAAACGCTGTTTGCCTGCTACGTATTGATAGTTAGTATGACCCACATCAGGGTTTGATTCTACGTCAATAAGATCAACAATAGCACGTAAAGTGATGTTGTCAATTTCACTAGTGGTAATACCATCATAGAAGTGTGGTTGAGCTTTAATCTCAATCATACTTTGACTTACGTCTGCAATGCCGCTACAAATCTTAGTAATCTGCGCTTGCCATTTTTCTACTGCTAGTAGTTCTCTATTACCACTTCTCTTAATTACGTTAATAACACTCTTGCTCATATTTTTGTTTAGTTCCATTGTCGGCGGCCTTGTTGCTGTAAGAACATTTACTTACCGATGCCACGTGCGCCAAATCTTTATACTTTAACCAGCCTAGCCAGGTCGCTAGGCGCCCAAATTTGTAAAATTTCCAAGTTGATATTTTTCATGTCAATCAACTCACCATCATAATAATTTAATAAGTTATTATTAGGTAGTATTACCACTAGGCGTGTTTCTTTGTCAATCTGAGCTCTTGCAAGATTACATTCGAAACCTGCCAATACCAAACTGTAAAACATTCCTAGTCCTTGAGCACTTGGGCAGAACTGACCTGTGCCAATTAATGCCCACGGATCAGGCCAAGAATCCTCTCTCCAAGGATCAATTGATTTGTTTACTAGCGGGACGAATTTCCACCAGATTGCTGTTTCGTTATACGCAGAGTCTGTATCCATATCTGCTAACGTATTTCTCCATTCTCGCCAAGCCAATAACTTTCCCTGCTTGTCAAGAAACCAATGCTCTAAACTACGATGTTCCACGTGATACTTAGTTAAGTTTGTAATACTGTTCTACTCGTTGCAACCAAAGATCACTATAGTGTTTGAACTCTGCACCTTCAATAATAAATGTTTGATACTGATTCTCTCTATCAACCATAAACAACACACCTTGTTGAATATCAGTACCATGCACCTCATTATGTGCCATTGCGTATGCTGTTGTTTGAATAAAATAGTCTTGCATCCACTCAGGCTTTTTCATTTTCTTGGCCGTCTTGTGATCCATGATACTAGGCTTGCCTTTATACACACCACACAAGTCTGTGGTGCCAGCATATAAGCCAGGATAGTAAAGGCTTGCTTCCATGCCCCATACTTCATCAACACCCGATAAGCCTTTTTCAATAACCTGGTCACTCATTGCCCTGGCCATTTGATGGATGGGTGTATTACCCGGAGGGCGTTCAATGCCCTCGATAAAGTTTTCAATGTGTTTGTGTACTAGTGTACCTAGGCCTGCGCTTTCAGTACTAATGCGTTGTGCTTCTGCTTCGCCTACTCGCTTCTTCCATTCATTTAAGAATGTCTTGTCTGCGGTAGAACTAAGGATAGTAGTTACGCTAGGGACTCGAGAGCCATCTGGTGTGGCATAGAGCCGACTAGGACCTTCAATCCTAGTTAGCTTTTCATATTTGTATTTGGGATTAAATGTTATCATTGTCGTTTATTATAAACGATAATAATAAGAAAGTCAACGCTTAATTACCAAGCAACGACCCACTGGAAAGTGGTTTGAGTAGATGGATTAGTTTGTCTATCGATTGTGTATCCAAGGTCCGAGAAATATTGGATAACCTTATTCATTTGTAAAATCTTTTGACGGTCTTCGCGAGCACCGGTCCAAGCATCAAAGTATTCAGCGGCTAAAGCATAACCAACATCAGCTGAATTCTTTGCCATGGTACTTGTTGTAACAACTACAACTTGAACAGCACCATCAGCACTTGCTAAAAGAATTTCTTCTTCTAAATCGCGAATCTCTCTTAGTACATAAATGTCTTGTAAAGATTTAATTCTTGCTTCGTTAGCTGTTAGCATTATTCTGCTCATATACCTAAATCCTTACGTGCTTGTGCTGTGGCATCTTTGCTTACTGAAATTTTGTTTTGTTCTGCTTGGTCTTCTGTATCAGCTGAAGGTACAGTTGTTAGTGTAACCTCATCGTTGTTTACATCAGCAACCAAGTCATTGTTCTTTGCTTTGAATGTAGAGATTAAACCTCTAATTGCATCAACTTGACCAGCCGCGCTAAAACCCATGCGGCTTAAGTCTGTTACTAACTTGTGCATAGGAATTTTTGCTAAGCCATCGTTCTGACCTTTAATGATCAGCATCTTAATGGCATTAGCAAAGTTTTTATCGAAACTATCTAGTTCAAGCAACGTCACTCTTGATCTCCCTGCCAGTAGGTTCAGCTTCTGGGCCTGCGCTACTTGGGAAAATAGGAGCTTCGCCACCTGCTTCTGCACCTGGCTCTGCACCCATTTCAGCACCTGGTGCAGGCGGAGTCATCATTGCATCACCACCACCTGTTAAGGCACTAATGGCGCTGTCCAATGAATCTTTAGTTTGTGTTAATGTGTCAATAGCACCTTCCAGGGCACCCTTAACTGTTTGTGCATATTGCTCACCTGCGGCATCACCAAAACGTTCTTTGATTTGGTCTACTAAGGTAATCATATCGCTACCAAGCATGTCAGCTACATCTTCAATGAAGCCCTGGAAGTCATGATTCATTGCTTTTGCGGCAATTACAACTTCAGCTTGTTCTAAGTTATCTTCGTCTAAATCAGCTTCAACTAAGTGAACGCCAACGTTAGCTAGATCTTCATAAATCTCTTTATGTAATACTGCGCGAGTATATTCTTTGCCACCTTTGCTTGCTAAGGTGTCAATTTCTCGGGCTACACGAGCCATTTCTTCGCGTAGGCGTCTACCGCCAATGTTTTCTACTACAATGCTTTCTTTGCGAAGTGCAGAACGTGCCGCTTGTGCTGGTGTTATTGTTGTTGTGATGTCATTAAATTTCATAATGTTCTCCGTGATCTATTTAGCGTATTAAATGTGTAATACTACCACTTATTTGGGCAAGTGAGTTATCACATAGCCTAGCATTGCTAAAAGCCCTACAATAACTGTAGCTGTGGAAGTAATCATAATCTTAAACTTCTCGTCCTTAGCATTGCTTAATAAGCTCTTAATTTCGCTAAGATTCTTTTGGTTTTCGGCTTTAAAAGCGGAAAAATCGTCATGAAGTGCATCAAGACGATGTTCTACTGTTTTAAACTTTTCTTCCAAGCGTCCGTAACGTTCAGCACATAGCTCAACATGCATCTCCAGACTTGTTTGTTCCGTAATCATAAATGGGTTAATCCATGTGCAAAATCACAACCAAACTCCAGTTTGTTGTGAAAATATGTCTTATATAATGAGCCAGGGTGAGTTGTGATTACGGGTTTGTTAAATTCAGTATATTTAGCCAATTTAGAAAGAATCATGGCGTATGAAAAATGTGTTGGTGTCAGGACCTGATGTTATAATCTTGTCCCCAACTGGGTAAGTTTCCGTTAGTCCGGTTTCTAACTTACGTCCATGCGACTCTAGTGCTAATGTTTCTTCGGTCATTTGGCCAATGCCACTAGCAATCCATTTAAAACACCAAACCCTGTGTTCTCCGCTAATGTTATCACCAAACAAACTGTTTCCAACATTGTGCTTGTCCATGCACTCAATGCCAGCTAATAATGGCTGGCCACGTGCGGCAACCACGCTCATAAGTTCTGCTAAGTTGCCCCTACTTTTTTCTGATTCAGGACCAATGTCAAACAATGTCCATGCTGTGAAAAACTCAGGGTCGGCGCCCATATGTGCCCCTGGCACCATCCACGATTTCTTATCTGCCATGATTAAAGGTTTCTGCCTATTGCGTAACCTGCGGCGCCCATAGCACCAATCTTAGCCAAGCTTGATAAGAAACCAGTGCTTGAACGTGAGCCAGCAACTGCACCAACACCAAGTGCGGCTATTTCGGCGTTATCAACACCTTGCAATTCGTAACCCTTATTCGAAGCTAACTTATCTAATACTGGATAAAGTTCACTATGCTTACCTCTAATTTTATAATATTGTAATAAACGAGTTACGCATAGTTCGCGTTGATGTGTAGACAAATTATCCCAATCTGTAATTAATCGACGCAGGCTTTTGTAGTTACTGATATCAATGCCCATTTGTCCTTCCAAACGGTACATGATACGAATAGCAGAAGTAGCATCAGCATGTCCGGTAGAGATGTTTCTTAAGAAATCCAAGATCATCTTCTTGTTTGTTTTTAGTTCTTGTGCTAATGCTTTATTTTGTTCTGATGCTTTTAGCTTTCCTGCTAATGCGCCTTCGGGATTTAAAATAATGTGAAGACCTTGATATAAGTCTGTCCCGCTAACACGTGGCAAATTAAAATTGCCAAACTGCATTGTACGCTTTGCATAATCTTGTGCAAATGGTTTTGTTTCAAACTCTTTGCTTAACAAGTAAACGGTAAGCAAGTTAAGGAATACACTATCAACTGCATCTCGCAATGTTAACTGCGATAGGTAGTTGTTACGAAACATCTTGCTTTCGTTACAGTTCTCTGTGATAAAACTAAAGTCTTCCATATTATACCTTTTTCATAAACACAGGTCTATTTACTAGTTTAATTTTACCGTGTGGTGTGTCTGACACAAAGCCTTCATGGCCTGGGTGTTCTCTAACTGATGCTGTTACTGCGGCGCCTTGGCTTGCATGTACATCAAGTTGATCTTTCAATCTATACTTTAGCTCAACTAACATATTAGCAATCTTGAATACTGCGGCAAAGCCTGCTTTATTCTTAGAAATATGATCTAACACGTTTTGAATCTTGTTAGTTGTTAGCTTGCTTCTACTTGGATCCTTTAACCACTCCAGGAACTCTTTACCGCTTGGTCCATGTTCACCAATGCCAGCTTTATAATTCAAGAAGCTCTTAAAGATGTCAGACAAATTAGAAATCTTTAAAGCACTTACAGAGAAGCTGTCTAATAGTTTGTTGATTGATGCACGGCTCTTTTCAATTTCGTTTTCAATTGCTTGAACATCGCTGTGTGCTATTTCAAATGGTGCAGACTTAACTTGCATCATTGGACTTAGCACTACAAGGCCCGGGCTCGGTTTCAACGCTTCAATTTCTGCAGGAGTCATTGCACGTGGCTCTTCTTCTGCACGGTCTGTAAAGTAGCTGTGTACAACAATACCAGCATTACTTGCTTTAATCTTTTTACCTAATTCACTTGCTGGATCAATTGTATACTTTACCTTTAGTGGTTGGATTTCAATTACACCATCATGTACCTCAGGCTTGCTCATCCACATAATGTCGCCTTGGATAAATCCACGGAACTTAACAGGAACTAGCTTTTCCAACATTGGATATAGTTTAGCAATTTGTGTGGAGTACTCTAAACGTCCTTGCTCGTCTGGCTTACGATTGTAAATCATGTCGCGGAACATTTTAGCACTACGTGCCATGCCATCATATTTCTTTGCACCAAAACCTGCTTTGTCTGTCATGATAAAACCATCTTCATCACGACCAAAGATAATAGCAGGAGTACCGTCCCACTTAACAGAGTTTGATTTTGGATCAACTGCGGCATGCTTAATAGCATTAAGAGCTCGCATAGCACCATCAGCACCTTCTTCAAATACTAAATCTTCTGGGTGGTCAATACGTGCTTTAGCTTCTGTTAGCTTGATAAGCTTGTTGTTTAAAATACGTCGGCTTTCAACTGTGTTGAACGCTGTCTTAAGAATGTCGCCAAGTATAGCCTTAACTTGAATAGGAATATTCTTATCACCTGCATCAGAGAACTGTTGCCATGCTGTACGCAATCTATTAAAGTCACTAAAGATACTTCCTGTAGTAGCGGCAGGTGCCGCTGGTGTATCTGCCGCAGGAGTAGTTGTAGCAGTAGCGTCGGGAGTAGCAGGTGTTGTGGCTGTTGCATCTGGTGTTGTGGCTGTTGCATCTGGCGTAGTAGCATCAGGAGTAGCAGTAGCATCTGGTGCTTGTTGCTGTGGTTGTTGTTGCTGTTGAGGCTGTGGCTTCTTCTGAGCTGGTTGTGCTCTTGGAATACTTAGACTGTCAAATGTAGAACCAGCAACGTTTTTATCAACACCTTGTTTAATCAAGAAGTCCATAATGTCATCGCTGTCCATTGGCTTACCAGCTTTAACCCAAGCTTGTTGTAGTTTATCTGCTGTAACTTTATTTGTTAGGTTGCCACCTTTAACGGCAAGTTTGC
>Ga0222712_10003754_pt1 | contig 16312 bp, 14 predicted proteins | sample C33_657DmetaG_FD_165043 | JGI IMG/M metagenome (GOLD analysis project Ga0222712, IMG submission 165043) | Estuarine water microbial communities from San Francisco Bay, California, United States - C33_657D | ecosystem: Environmental > Aquatic > Marine > Unclassified | place: USA: California...
GCACGACGTGCACGCCTCGTGGGCCATTGGCGCCGCGTACCTCCTCGCGAACAGCCCCGCTGCCGGCGACGTACTCGTGGTGCTGCAGCCCGCCGAGGAAACGGGAGAAGGGGCCGCCGCGGTGCTCGCGTCGGGGGCGCTCGACGAAGCTGCGGCCATCTTCGGGGCGCATGTGGATCGGCGCTTTCCGGTGGGGCAGGTGGTCGCGCAGGCGGGCTCGCTGGCGGCGGCGGCCGACACCTTTACTGTTGAGCTGCACGGCCGCGGCGCACACGGCGCCCGCCCGCACGAATCGGCCGATCCGGTGCTCGGCGCTGGCCTCCTCATTGCGGCGCTGCAGGGCATCGTGTCGCGACGAGTCAATCCGTCCGCCCCGGCGGTGCTCACGGTGGCCACCATGCACGCCGGCACGGCGTCCAACGTCATCCCTGAACGGGCCACCATCGGCGGCACGCTGCGGGCCACCGATCCGGTCACACGAGCCCTGCTCGCCGACGAACTGCGCCGGGTGGCACAGGGCATTGCCCTCGCGCACGACCTTACCGCCGAGGTGACCATCGAACTCGGGCCGCCCCCCATCGTGAATCCGGAGCAGCAGGCCCTCTGGGCGCGCCATGCCGCCGCCAGCGTGCTCTCGGCCGATGCGGTGGTGCCACTCGGCATCACCAACATGGGCGGCGAAGACTTCGCGTACTACATGGAGCGCATCCCGGGGGCCTTTCTCCGCATCGGGGCACGCGAGCCGGGCGGCGAACCCACACCGGCGCACACGCCGCGCTTCTTCGCCGCCGACGGCTGCCTCTTCGTCGGCGCCGCCGTGCTGGCCGAAACCGCGCGCGTCGCATCGGCCGCGCTCTCGCACGGCCGCTGACGCGGCCGTCGCATCACGCAGGAACGCACCGCATCCTGTGGATCGTTCTCCAGCAGCAGCGCACGTTGGCGCACGCGCGACGGAAATGCACAGCGAATTCCATGATCGCCTGTTTGTGATATGCGCGTTTCGTCGTCGCAATCCTGTCGCCCGCTGCTCATTCGTCGACTCACCCGGAACCACCAAATGGACAACGCCTTTTCCACGCCGCTTATGTCCGGAACCGATGCCCCGGACTTCACCCTCCCTGGAACGGGTGGCGGCCCCGTCACCCTCTCGAGCTACCGCGGCCGCAAGCACGTGCTGCTGGCGTTCTTCCCGGCCGCTGGCACGCCGGTCTGTACCACCGAGATGTGCGCCTTTGGCGATGACGTTGATCAGTTTTCGGAAGCAGATGTAGAAGTGCTTGGTATTTCTATGGATACTGTTGATGCATTAAAGCAGTTTCGAGACGACCATTCGCTGCGGACGCCGCTGCTCTCGGACATTGGCGGCGCCGTCGCACGGCAGTTTGGGGCCCTTTGGAAGAGCGGCACCATTGCCAATCGCGCGTACTTCCTCATCGATAAGCGCGGCGTCATCCGGTGGGCCCACGCGGAGGAACACCCGGGGCTTCGGCGTGAAAATGCGGAAATTCTCGACGCAATCAATTCTGTGATATCATGACCGGCCGCCACGTTCGGTTCGGCGCTGCCATGACCCGGTGAGCCGGGCGTCTCGGGGAAGGTCTGGTTCGGTCAGCTTGTCCGAACTCGGTGCGGTCCCTACCTTGCGAAAAGCGATGGTCGGGCGCGCGAAGGCGCCACGCGTCGCGCCGTCCGATTCCTCGCGCCGACACTCCCCCGATGCCCAACGCGCCCGGTGCTTCTCTGGCTGACTACGTCGGTGCGCGCATGGCTGTGACGCCTCCCGCATCGCCCGCCGTGGACGGGACCGCGAGCCCCATCCGCGTTCTCATCGCCGAGGACGAGGCGCACCTGGGAACGATCCTCGAGCAGTTTATGACGGCGCGCGGGTTCTCCGTGCGCCTCGTGCGCGATGGCAAGTCGGCGCTCGAACTGCTGCGCAGCGAACCGTTCGATGTCGCCCTGTTCGACGTGGTCATGCCCGACCTCGACGGGCTGGAACTGCTGCGGCTCGTGCGCGAGGGGCCGTTACCGCCCGAGGTCATCGTGAGCACCGGCAACGAAACCATCGAGACCGCGCTCGCGGCGGTTGAGCATGGCGCGTACGACTTCCTGCCGAAGCCGTACCGCATGGCGGAAATCGACGCGCTTGTCCGTCGGGCGTCGGAGAAGCGCCTGCTGGTGCGCAACCACCATTACTTGAACGCGCGCCTAGAACGGCAGGCACCGGTGGGCTCGTTCGTCACCCAGTACGCCCCGCTCACCGCCGTACTGTCCATGGTGGGCAAGTTCGCCGCGAGTCCGATGCCCGTCCTCATCACCGGCGAGGCGGGTACCGGCAAGGCGCTCGTGGCGCAGTTGCTGCACCGCCACGGCGCGCGTCCCGGCGGCCCGTTCGTGCATGTCGACTGCGCCGCACTCGATCCGGCGATGCAGGCGGCCGAGCTGCTGGGCGTCGAGCGTGGCAACGATCACACCGGCGGTCACCGGCACGGCGCCGTCGAGCTCGCAACGGGGGGGACCCTGTACCTCGAGCACATCGAAGCGCTCGCCCCAACGGCGCAGCAGCAGCTGCACGCGGCGCTCGATTCGGCGTCGTTCACCCGACGCAATGGCACGCAACGGCTGCCGTTCGACGTGCGGTTGGTCGTCTCGAGTAACCGGGACATACTCCCGCTCGTGGAGGCCGCCGCGTTCGATGAAGCACTGTGGCACCGGCTCACCGCCATGCGCGTGGCGCTGCCGCCGCTCCGTGATCGCGCCGTTGACATCCCGCTTCTCGCCCGGCACATCGTGGCCATGACGCCCCCCGCGCAGCGTGGCGCGCGGCGCATCAGTGACGACGCGATGCAGGTGCTCGAACGGTATGACTGGCCGGGCAACGTGCGAGAACTCAAACTGGTGCTCGAACGGGCAGTGTTGCTTGCCGACCATGGCGTGTTGCACGCCGCGCATCTGCTGCTTCCGGAGCCGGCTTCGCAGGCGACACCGGCGGCGCGTGCTGACGGGGGGAGGTCTGTGCCGGTCCCCGTGGTGAGCACCGCGCCGTCCCTCGGAGAGCTCGAGCGCACGCACATTGCCGACGTACTCGAGCGCACCGGCTGGCATCAGGGACGTACCGCCGAGCTGCTCGGCATCTCTCCCAAGACGTTGTACCGCAAGATCCGCGAGTACGGGTTCCGGCGGCCATCTGGACGCAACGCATGAAGATTCTGGTTATCGAAGACGATCCGACCGTCGGCGAATTCGTTCGGCGCGGGCTCGAGGAACAGCGTTGGCAGGCCGATCTGTGCAACAACGGCCTCGAGGGCGAACGGCTCGCCACCGCGCAGCCGTACGATCTCGTCATTCTCGACATGCGCCTGCCGGGGCGGAACGGCCTTGACGTGTTGCGTGCGCTGCGCGCGAAGGGGTTCGAACGTCCGGTGCTGGTGCTCACCGCGCAAGATGCCGTGGACGCCAAGGTGGAGACGCTGCGGGCCGGTGCCGACGACTATGTCACCAAGCCGTTCGCCTTCGAGGAGCTGCTTGCGCGCGCCGAGGCGCTCCTGCGCCGGCCGCGGGCGATGGCCAGCGCGCAGCTGCGGGTGGGTGAACTCGAGCTCGATCAGGGCACCCGGGAGGTCCGTCGCGTCGGCGAGCTCATCGAGCTCACGCCCAAGGAGTTCGCGGTGCTGGAGTATCTCATGCGACACGCCGGACGCGTGATGAGCCGGACGCTCATCACCGAGTATGCCTGGGGCTACCACTTCGATCCGGGCACCAACATCGTCGACGTCGTCATCAACCATCTGCGCAAGAAGATCGACGCCAGGCACGAGAAGAAGCTCATCACCACCGTGCGCGGGGTGGGCTACATGATTCGCGCGTAGCGACGGACCCGTAGCCATGCGTTCCATTCGCGCGCGCCTCACCCTGGCATGGACGGCCGCCTCCATCGGGTCGCTGTTCGTGTTCTCCCTGGCATTGCTCGCCGTGCGTCGCGAGATCCTCTTCCAGCTGCTCGAACAGCGCGTGCAGGTGGAGGCCGAGCACATCGTCGAGGCCATCAATCTGGCGCGCACCACCGGGACCGAGCCGGTGTTCGGGCAGAGCGATCCGCTGGCGGCGCGCTCGGTGGGCCAGCGCATGGGCGCGTTCCTCTCCATGCTCGACGGGTACGTGCTGGTGCAGGACAGCACGGGCTACGACATCTACGCGTCGCCGCAGGTGCAGGCGCTCACTACGTCCGACCGCGACCTGTTCAGTGAGGCCGCGCGCCGGTCGCGGGCCGGCGACGTCATGCAACAGGTGACGCTGTTCAACGACCACGTGCTGCTTGCCGCGCGCGACGTTCCGCTCAGCGACAATGCGCGCTATCGCGTGTATGCCGCGCTCAGCACCGGCGAAATCGACGACGCGCTCGAAAGCATCGCCTCGACGATGGTGGTGGTCTCGCCGTTTCTCGTCGCCGTGTCGGTGCTCTTCGCGTGGATCATCTCGGGACGGGTGTTTCGGCCCATCGATCGCATCATCGACCAGGTCGAAGCCATCACCGACGGCCGGTCGCTGCACCGCCGCCTCGCCATCGGCGCGGCCGGCGAGGAACTCGCCCGGCTGTCCGCCACGCTCAACGCCTTCATCGAGCGCATCGAAACGTCGTTCGGCGCGCTGCGTCGTTTCACGGCCGACGCGAGCCACGAACTCAAGACCCCGTTGACGGTCATGCGCGCCGACGTGGAACGCGCCATGCACCCCGCCTCCAGCGAGACCGATCAGGCAGTGGCACTCGAGGAGGCGCTGCAGCAGGTCACGCGCATGGCCGATCTGGTCGACTCACTGCTCACACTCGCCCGCGCCGACGAGGGCCGCTTCGATTTGTACCGGGAGCCCGTGGAACTCGCGCCGCTCTGCCGGGAAGTCGTCGAAACGGCGCGATTGCTGGGCGAAGATGCGGGGCTCGTCATTCTCGCCCCGCACTTCGAGAACGCCGAGGTGCTGGGCGACCTCACACGCCTGCGGCAGCTGTTCCTCAACCTGGTCACCAACGCGATCAAATACACGCCGCGCGGCGGGACGGTGGAGATCACGCTGCATCGAGACGAACAGGTGGTGCGCCTCGCCGTGCGGGACACGGGGATCGGCATCGCGGCGGCCGATCTGCCGTACGTGTTCGAGCGCTTCTGGCGCGCCGACCGCGTCCGCTCGCGCGCCAGCGAACGCGGGGGCTTCGGCCTCGGGCTCGCCATCTCGCACTGGATCGCGCTGGCCCACGGGGGCACGCTCGACGTGCAGTCGCGCCTGGCCCGTGGCAGCACCTTCACCGTGACGTTGCCCCTCGCCGGCGCCCCCGGCTCCGGCATGACCGGCGAGTATCAGTCGGTGGTCAACAGCACCGAGGGGGCGATCGACATGAGCGGAATGCTAACCTCGGATTAATCTGATCCTAATCTTCCGATCATTGCCGGCTCATCTGATGGGCGTAGAATCGCCAAGTCGCCTCCGGACGCCCCGGAGAGGGACAGCGTAGCCCGTACCCCGGACAAGCGAGATGTTCAACAACCTGCTTGAGTCACAGGCCAAGAAGCAGAAGCGCTTGGGTGGGTCCTTCGCCTCGGTCGTCTTCCACACCGCCATCGTTGCCGCGCTCATCGTCGTTACGAAGAACGCCGGGATCGTCAACGAGAAGCCCAAGGAAGAAAAGGTCGATTTCGTCGAGGTGAAGAAGGACGAGCCCAAGCCGCCCGAGCCTGAGGAGCCGCCGCCACCGCCACCTGACGCCGTGGCCGCTCCGCCACCGCCGAAGGGTTTCCAGGTGCTGTCGGCCCCCATCGAAATCCCCAACGTCATCCCCGAGATCGACTTGTCCAAGAAGGTGACGGACGAGGCCGACTTCTCCGGCAAGGGTGTCGCTGGCGGTATCGCCAAGGGCGTCGAAGGTGGCAAGGCGCCGGTCCCCCAGGGTGACCAGCCGTACTTCGACTTCCAGGTCGAAAAGCCCGTCGTGATGGCCCCCGGTGCGCAGGGCCCGGCCTACCCGGACATGCTCCGCACCGCCGGCATCGAAGGACAGGTGCTCGCCCAGTTCGTCGTGGACACCACAGGTCGCGCCGACATGGGCACGTTCAAGGCCCTCAAGTCGGATAACGACCTGTTCACGACCGCCGTGAAGAACGCGCTGCAGCGTATGCGCTTCCTGCCCGCTGAAGTGGGTGGACGCAAGGTGAAGCAGCTCGTCCAGCAGCCGTTCCAGTTCTCGCTCAATCGCTGAGCCCCTACCTAACGTTTTGCGGAGACACGATACATGAACATGTCGTTGATGGAGCTGTATTCCTCGATGGGCTGGTTCGCCAAGGGCATCGTCTTCACGCTCCTTGGCATGTCGGCCTTCTCGTTCACGGTGCTCATCCAGAAGTGGTGGAGCATGCGCAAGGCGCAGGCCGAGACGCGCAAGTTCGCCCCCGAATTCTCGCAGTTCCTCGAAGAGGACAACCTCAACGAGGCCATCAACCTGGCCGAAGGCTACAAGAAGTCGCACGTCGCGCGCGTGCTCGGTGGCGCCCTCAGCGAAATCCGTCCGCTCATCCAGGACGGCTCGGTCACCGTGGCGGACATCAACTCGGCCGAGCGTGCGGTCGAGCGTGAAATGCTGATGACCATCGTCGACCTCAAGCGCGGCCTGGGCGTTCTCGCCACCGTCGGCGCCACGGCGCCGTTCGTCGGTCTCCTCGGCACCACGATGGGTATCGTCAACTCGTTCACGGGCATGGCCAGCTCGGGCGCCGGCGGTATCTCCGCCATCGCCGCCGGTGTCGCCGAAGCCCTCATTACGACGGCCATCGGTATCGGCGTCGCCATCCCCGCGGTGTGGTCGTTCAACTTCTTCCAGACGAAGATCGACAACCTCACGGCCGAGATGACGTACACGTCGAAGGAAATGATCGACTACCTCATCAAGGGTGTCTCGGGCGAGTTCGGCCGTTCGCGCTTCACGCGCGAGTTCAACACGGCTGGCCAGAAGTCGATCTCGCAGTAAGCACGTTCTTCACGACGATGCGCCACGGCGTCCCATTCCGGGGCGCCGCACGGCGGCGTAACGCAGTCCGTTTCCACGGAGTAACGCCATGGGCATGAGTGTAGGCGGCGGCGGCGGCGTCAAGGCCGAACCGAACGTCACCCCCATGATCGACGTGATGCTGGTGCTGCTCATCATCTTCATGATCACGATCCCGCAGATCAACGCGGGCTTCAAGGCGGTGCCGCCCGAGGGCCAGAACCTCAAGCCGCACCCGGAAGAAGATGGTGACCAGGTACTCGGTATCGACGATCAGGGTCGCTATTACCTGAACAAGAAGCCGATCCGTAACGAAGATCTCGAGACGGCGGTTCGTGACATCTACGGCAAGGAACGCGACGACTACATCATGTACGTGAAGGCCGACAAGGGCCTTCAGTACCTCAAGGTGGTCGACGCGCTCGGTGTCCTCTCGAAGGGGGGCGTCCGCGTCGCGGCGCTCATCACCGAGCAGGCGCCGGGCACCGAGTCCCTCGTCGAATCCGATCGCATCAAGCCGGGAGGAAGTCAGTAATGGGCATGTCTACCGGCGGTGGTGGCAGCAGTCTCAACAACGAGATCAACGTCACCCCCATGATCGACGTGCTCCTCGTGCTGCTCATCATTTTCATGATGATCATCCCGATGAGCCGCAAGGCGATCGATACACAGCTCCCCGACCCGAATCCGCAGCCGGCGCAGCCGAATGTGAATCCGGACCAGATCGTGCTTGAAGTCCTGCCGGACGACAAGTACGCCATCAACAGGGAGCCGGTCGACAAGAAGGAACTGTTCAACCGCCTCAAGTCCATCTACGACCCGCGCCCCGAGAAGATCATCTTCATCAAGGGCGACACGATGTCGATCTACGAGAACGTCATCTGGGCCATGGATCAGGCGCGCGGTGCCGGCGTGAAGGTGCTGGGCGTCGCTCCGAAGTGACCGAACGGTCCCATCGGGGCACCTCCACCTGATCTTCGGTGTTCAATACGGCGGGCGAACCCAAACGGGATCGCCCGCCGTACTACATTGCGGAAGGCTCAGGCGCGACTCTCATCCCTCGTATGGCTGCCACTCCACAGGACCACGATTCCGATTTGCCTCCACCGGACCTGCCGCAGCGCCCGCGCTACCGGCCACCCATCGGGGTGCCGCTCGCCAGGGAAAAGCGGGGGCGGAGTCTGCTCGTTGCCATCCTGCTTCATGCGGCCATCATCGCCCTGCTCATCGTGCCGTTCACCTCGCCCGAGTTGATGCGCGAAGTGCTCGGAGCCGGTGGTGTCGGCCCGGCTGGCGGTGGCGGTGGCGGCAGCAAGGGCACCGGCGGGCAGATGAAACAGGAGCGACTGCAGTTCGTGCGCGTCGCACCCACGCCCGCACCGGCGCTGCCCACGCCGCAGATCAAGCCGCCTGAGATCAAGACGCCGGTGTTGCCGCCGCCAGTCCCCAAGCCCGCGCCAGTCCCTGAGCCGCAGCCCACACCTGCTCCCGCCGCCGCCGCGAATGACGCGGCCAGTAATACAGCGGGAACGGGTGGTGGGGCCGGCAGCGGCGGCAGTGCAGGGAATGGCCCGGGCAGTGGCGGTGGTGTCGGCTCGGGTATCGGCACCGGTCGCGGCACCGGGGCCGGCGCCGGCACCGGTGGTGGTGTGGGCTCGGTGTTCCCGCCGGCGCCCACCGAACTGTTCCTCCCGCCGCTCCCCGTCCCCAATAAAGCCAAGGGCACCATTGTCGTCGTCTTCGATGTCGATTCCACCGGCAAGGTGCTCGACCTGCAGTTCAATCCCACGAAAGACGGCTCGTACAATCGCAAATTGCGTGAGGCGCTCATCGCCATCCGCTTCCGCCCCGCGGTCAATGCGCAGGGCGTCCCCGTGCGTGCACGGACCGAGATCACCTACTCGCTGTGATCCGCGCAGGGTACTAGTTTGCCCTAGTCTGTGAGGGCACGAGCGGCCCGCGCACAGACCGCAGGCACTCCCCTCCCGAGGCGCACGCCTCCCCAACACATCCCAGGGACGACATGGGGCTGTTCGATCGAAAGCCGATCGTTGCTGCCGACGACGGTGAGCACGGCATGCGCCGTACGCTCGGCGCCGGCGATCTCGTCATGTTGGCCATCGGGGCCGTCATCGGCGCCGGCATCTTCTCTTCACTGGGCACGGCAGCCGCCGGCGAAACGCTCGCCGATGGTACGGTGGTGCGCTACGGCGCCGGACCCGCGCTCGTGCTGTCGTTCGTCCTGCTCGGGGCCGTCTGTGGGCTGGCCGCGCTCTGCTACGCCGAACTGGCGTCCATGATACCGCAAGCCGGCAGCGCGTATGCGTATTCGTATGCGACGCTGGGTGAAGTCGTGGCGTGGATCATCGGCTGGGCGCTCATTCTCGAGTATGCCGTCGGCAACGTCGCCGTCGCGATCGCGTGGGGTGGTTACTTCACATCGCTCCTCAGCGGATTCGGCATCGATTTGCCCGGATGGCTGACCCACGGCTACTGGAACGTGAAGGCCAGTGGAGATCCGGCCATCCGCGCCCTCCTCGACACCGCCCCGCGGTTCGGGGACATCCCCGTGCTGATCAATCTGCCTGCCTTCGGCATTGTCGCGGCCATCACCGTCCTGCTCATGCAGGGAGTAAAAGAGAGTACGCGCGCCAACAATATCATGGTCGTCATCAAGCTGGTCGTGCTCGGCCTGTTCGTGGTCGTGGGCGCGATGCACATCGACCCGGCCAACTACAAACCGTTCGCGCCGAACGGATTCACCGGCATCCATCAGGGTGCCGCCATCGTGTTCTTCGCTTACATCGGCTTCGATGCGATTTCCACCGCGGCCGAAGAAACCAGGGACCCGCAGCGCAATCTGCCGCGCGGCATCCTCGGCGGCTTGGCGGTGTGTACCCTCATCTATGTGATCGTCGGGTTCGTGGCCACCGGCCTCGTGCCGTACACCGAGCTCCGGAGCGCCGATCCCTTGGCCAAGGCGCTGTCGCTCGCCGGTCTCGATACGGCCAGCTGGATCGTGGCCGCGGGCGCCGTGGTCTCCATGTCGGCGGTGCTGCTGGTGTTCCAGTACGGGCAGCCACGCATCTTCTACGCAATGGCGCGCGACGGACTGCTTCCGCGGTTTGCCGCCAAGCTCGACCCCAAGACGCGCACGCCTAAGGTCACCACTCTCATCACGGGCGTAGCAGTGGCCACTGGCGCGCTGCTCGCCGATGATGCCGCCACCTACGATCTCACCAACATCGGTACGCTTGCCGCTTTCGCGGTGGTGTGCATCGGCGTGCTCGTGCTGCGACTGCGCGAGCCCGAGCGGCCGCGTCCCTTCCGCGTGCCCTTCGTGTGGGCCGTCACGCTTCTCGGTGCCGGCGCATGTCTCTTCGTGATGCAGGGCCTGCCCGTCAGCGCCTGGATTGCCTTCGCCGTATGGATGGCAATCGGACTCGCTCTCTATTTCGCCTACGGCTACCGCCACTCCGTGTTGCGCACTGGCGCGACGGATCGCTGAGCGCCGACCTCCCTCCTTTCCGACCCATGGCTCATCACTCTGCCGGCTCCACCACCTCCGCGCCCGCGAAGAAGGGGCTCCTCGGCATCGGCTTCACCGGCTGGATCATCATTTCGATGATCGTCGGTATCCTCATCGGCTGGCTCGCGCCCGACTTCGCGCCGAACCTCAAGCCGTTTGCCAACATCTTCCTGCGCATGATCAAGTCGTTGATCGTGCCGCTGCTCTTCAGCACCCTCGTGGTCGGCATCGCGGGACACGGTGACGACATGAAAAAGGTCGGCAAGCTCGCGCTGCGCTCCATCATCTACTTCGAGGTCGTGACGACGCTGGCCCTCGCCATCGGTCTCGTCGCCGTGAACGTCGTGAAGCCCGGCGTCGGGCTCTCCATCGCGGCGGCCGGTGACAGCGAGGAATTCAAGGCTCTCGCGGCCAAGACGCCCACCTTCGCCTCGGTGCTCGAGCACACCGTGCCGCAGAGTTTCTTTGAGGCAGCGGCACAGAACGAAGTGCTCCAGATCGTCTTCTTCGCGATCATCTTTGCCGTGGCGTTGGCCCGCGTCGAAGGCCCCTCCAAGACGTTCATGCTCGATTGGCTGCAGTCGCTCAGTGACATCATGTTCAAGTTCGTGGGCATCGTCATGGCCTACGCGCCCATCGGCATTGGCGCCGCGATCGGTGTCACCGTGGGCAAGAGCGGTCTCGATGTGATGCTCAACCTCGCGAAGCTGGTCGGCACCCTCTATGTGTCGCTCATCATCTTCGTACTGCTCGTGCTGGTACCGGTGGCGCTGTTCGCCAAAATCGATCTCAAGCGCTTCTGGGCACTGGTGAAGGAACCATGGCTTATCGCCTTCTCCACGGCGTCGTCGGAAGCGGCCTTTCCGCAGGCGATGCAGGCCATGGAGAAGTTCGGAGTCCCCCGTCGCATCGTGTCGTTCGTGTTGCCCACCGGCTATTCGTTCAATCTCGACGGCAGCACGCTGTACCTCGCCATCGCCTCTGTATTCGTGGCGCAGGCCGCAGGCATCGACATGCCCATCGGTACACAGCTGCTCATGATGCTTACGCTCATGCTCACGTCGAAAGGCGTGGCGGCAGTGCCGCGCGCCTCGCTGGTGATTCTCTCCGGTGCACTGGCGCAATTCGGCTTGCCGCTCGAGGGTATCGCAGTGATCCTGGGCGTCGACGCCATCATGGACATGGCGCGTACGTCCGTGAATCTGCTGGGTAACTGCCTCGCCACCGCCGTCATGGCGCGCTGGGAAGGGGAACTCAAAACGCCCGCCGAAGGCGAGCCTGTCCCCGTCTGACGGGGGGCGGGCCGACATGGGCATCATTCAGGCGTCCATTCCGCTCTTCTTCGCCTTCATCGCGGCCGAGCTGCTGTTTGCGCAGCTCGGCCGTCGTCCGTTCTATCGCTTGAACGACAGCATCAGCGATCTGTCGGCCGGAACGATCAGTCAGGTCGCCGGGGTGTTCACCAAGGTGCTGCTGTTGGTCGTGTATGCGTGGATATTCGATCGGTTCCGCGTGCAGTGGTGGATGCCCCTGCCCGAATGGCCAGCCGGTGCGTGGCGCGAGGCCGACGGCGGCATGGACATCGCCGTCGCCATCTCATGGAGTGCGGCGTTCGTGCTGGTGGACTTCGCCTACTACTGGTTCCATCGTATCTCGCACGAGGTGAATCTGTTCTGGGCGGGCCACGTGGTGCATCACAGCAGCGAGGAGTACAACCTGGCCGTGGCGTTGCGACAAAGTGCGGTGGGCGGGGTGCTCAGCTGGATCTTCTACGTGCCGCTTGCGCTCATGGGCATGCCGTGGGAGCTGTTCGCGGTCTGCTACGCCCTCAATCTCGTGTATCAGTTCTGGATACATACCCGTGCCATCCATCGGCTGCCGGCATGGTGTGAGGCCGTGCTCAATACGCCGTCGCATCACCGGGTGCATCACGGGGTGAACCCGGAGTATCAGGATCGCAACTACGCCGGCGTGTTCATCGTGTGGGATCGGTGGTTTGGCACTTACACGCCGGAAGTGCAGGAACCGGTGTATGGGCTCACCACGCCACTGCGCAGTTGGAACCCGCTGTGGGTCCAGGTGCATCAGTACGTCGCGATCGCGTGCAACGTGTGGCACGCGCGGAATTGGCGCGATCGGTGGCACTATCTGTTCGGGTCGCCTGCGTGGCGACCGGCGGAGCAGGGAGGTCCAGCACGATTGCCCGACGTGTCGCGCGAGTCGTTCACGCCCTTCGATCCGCAACTCCCGCGTGGAATCGCGTGGTATGCACTGGTCCAGTTCGCACTCGCTGTTCCGGTGGCGCTCTGGTTTCTCACCAACGCCTCACGTCTGCCCGTCGGGCAACTCGTCGCCGGTGCCTTCTACATCGCGCTGTCCCTCACCAATGTGGGGGGAGTGCTCGAAGCGCGTCGTTGGGCCTTCGCGTCGGAACAGGCGAGACTCGGTGCACTCGCCGTCGCTGGCGTCGCGCTCGCCGTGGCCGGGTACGCAGTGCAGGGCGGGGCGATGGCGGTGTGCTGTGCCGCCAGTCTCGTCGCGCTGTGGCTGCAGCGACGCGCCTTCACCGGCGTGAGTGATGAGCGCATGGACGTCCATCACGCCTAGTCCGAACGACGAAGAGCAACGAGCGCTCGTTGCTCTTCGCATGCACTCACCGGCGGTGATGGCGAATCAGACGTCGACGCCCAGCAACCGGCGCGCGCGACGTACCGCACCGCGCGCGGCATCGACCTCCTCGCTCTTCACCGTCGCGCCCGGTACGGCGCTCTTGAGGCGCTGCTCCAGTCGCTTGCGCACGAGCGAGCCGCGCGAAAGCAGTCCGCCGGCGAACGCCACCGGAATGCTCGCGCGCTCGTCCGTGAAGCAACGACGCGCGAGGGTGCGGACGTGCAGCGCGAGTTCTTCCACGCAGAACGACACCAGTGCATTGGCCCGGAGATCGCCTGTCGCCGCGACCTGCGCGACCACCGGCGCAAGCTGCGCGTACAACGCCGGGGTGGCCGTCGCAGCCCACGGAATCACGTCGTCGAGCGTCTCGAGTTCGAGCGCCGTGAGGATGGCCCCCGTGAGAGCCGTCTCGGGTTCCCGGCCGTCGTTGGCGGCCGTCACCACACTCAGTGCGCGACGGCCCAGCCAATGGGCGCTGCCCTCGTCGCCCACGTTCGGACCCCAGCCACCGCATCGCTCCAGCCGGCCGTCGAGCCCCTTCGAGTACGCCACCGACCCCGTGCCCGCAATGAGCAGCACACCGGCCGAATCGCCGAAGGCGTCGTCCATCGCGATCGCGGCATCCGCCTGCACCGATACGTCGTCGGCCACTCGATGCTTTGCCAATGCCGACCACAGCGCCTGCGCCGCACGCTCCTGCCCGGCACCGGCCACTCCCACCACGCACACGGACGGCCGGGTGTCCGTACGCTCGGCCTTCGCCAGGGCCTCGTGGATGAGCGTCTTGATGACATCGGCCGCCGCGCTCTCCTCGCCGGGGCGGAGCGCACTGCCCACCCCTTCCACACGCGCCAGTGTGGCGCCGGACGCGTCGGCAAGCAGCACGCGGGTATGGCTACCGCCACCATCCACGCCAACCACCAGCGGCGTCGGGTCGAGAGGTCCGGCGCTCATCAAACACTCCTGGATGCAGGCGACCCGCCGGCCGGTCGGGCCGGGGCCACGTGAGTAAACGACGACAACATTCCCGTTACGAAGGTAATCGTCAGGCCGATCAGTACGTACCAGGGCCACGCGATCGTGGCCACGCCGCCAAGCGTTGACGCCATGCCCGGATAAGCGGCCACGATCTGCTTGGCGAACACGATGAACGCCATGCACCCGATCCCCACGCTCATCCCCAGAATGGCATCCCGCTGAATGGCGCGCGGCCAGAACATGCCGAGGAAGAAGCCGCCCAGCAGTCCGCCCTGCGTGAAGGACGCAATCGAGAGCGCGATCACGACCACGGGTGTCCCCTGTTCCTTGAACAGGAGCGCACCGGCCGTGAGCCCCACGCCCCACAGCAGGGCGAGCAGTTTGCTCACCTTGAGTGTACGTGGATCGTCTGGGCTGCGCCCGGTGAAGGGAAGATAGAGGTCGAATGTCGACGAGGCCGCGAGTGCATTGATGGCCCCAGAGTGCGTGCTCATCGTTGCCGCGATGATCGCGGCCACAATCAACCCGATCAGCCCGTGCGGCATGCGCTCGATGATAAACGTCGGGAAAATCTGATCTGCCGCCGGGAACGTCTGCCCGTTGTACACCACCCACAGCCCGAGACCGACGAACAGGAACAGCGTCATCTGCGCGAACACCGCGATGCCGCTGCCGATGATCGCCACCTGCGCCTGCCGCAACGAACGGCTCGAAAGCAGTCGCTGCACGATGATCTGGTCGGCCCCATGCGATGCCATGGCGAGGAACGCGCCGCCAATCAGTCCGGCGAACATCGTGTGCGGCCGGTCGAAGCCGGCATACCAGTCGATCGCCTGCAGCTTGCCGGCTGCATCAGCCCGGTCGATGATCGCGCTCCAGCCACCATCCACAGCCTGGCCCAACAGCACGATCGCCGCGATACCACCCATGATGTAGATGCTCGCCTGCAGCAGCTCCGTCCACACCACCGCCTTCATGCCGCCACGGTAGGTGTAAATCACCGTGAGCACCCCGAGCACGAGAATCGCCGCCGGCATCGTGTATTCACGCGGCAGTACCGGGCCGATGATCAGAGCCACCGGAATGGCCGTCGCGAAGACCCGCACGGCATCGGCCATCGCGCGCGTCACCATGAACACCACCGACGTGAAGCGCCGGGTCCCAAGGCCGAAGCGCGTCTCCAACAGTGCATACGCCGTCACCAGATTCCCGGCGAAGTAGCGCGGCAGCAGCGTGTACGCCACCACGACGCGCCCGAGGATGTACCCCGCTACGACCTCAAGAAATCCGAGATTGCCGGTGTACGACAAGCCGGGAATGCTGATGAACGTGAGCGCCGACGTCTCGCTCGCGACGATGGAGAACAGCACCGCCCACCACGGAATCGCCCGCTCGGCTACGAAGTAGTCGTTCGCCGACTTTTGATTGCGACCGATGTACATGCCGAGCGCCGTCGTGCCGCCGAGATACAGCAGGAGCACGAACAGGTCGAGAAGGTTGAATGTGCTGTTCATGAGCGTGCGCACTCAGTCGATGACATACGCTTCCATGGCGAAGTACTCGGCGAGCCCCAGCTGGTCCAGTTGGCGCGCCGTCGTCTTGTTCCGCTGCTCCACCCGCTGCCAGAACTCCCGCTCGTCCTGGCCGGGGAAAGGTGCAGAGTCTTTCTGCGATTGATGCTTGAAGATCGCCTGGATCTTAAGCGTCAACTCCTCCTGCGACAGCGGCACCAGCACCGTGGCCTCCGTCACCGGCCACTCCTGCCACGCGCCGCGATAGAGCCAGATCTCCGGACGCTTCGCTGCCATCTCACCCACGTACACCTCCGCGACGGCCTTGTCGATCGCTTCTTTACACATGCGATGGGTGCCGTGCGGATCCGACAGGTCGCCGGCCACGAAGATCAATTCGGGCTGCAACTCCCGCAGCAGGTCCGCTACGATCGCCACGTCCGCGGGGCCGATCGGGTCCTTGCGCACCTTGCCGGTCTGGTAGAAGGGCAGGTTGAGAAAGCGCGCGTTCGCCTTCGTGAGGCCCATCACTTCGATCCCGCTCACCGCTTCGGACTCGCGGATGATGCGCTTGATGTCCTGCACCTCGGCGAT
>Ga0222712_10003755_pt1 | contig 16307 bp, 19 predicted proteins | sample C33_657DmetaG_FD_165043 | JGI IMG/M metagenome (GOLD analysis project Ga0222712, IMG submission 165043) | Estuarine water microbial communities from San Francisco Bay, California, United States - C33_657D | ecosystem: Environmental > Aquatic > Marine > Unclassified | place: USA: California...
ATCTCTTAGCCTTTTCAGTACCAATCTTATCGCAGAAGTTTCTATAGGCTAGAATAACATCACCGGGTGACTTCCGTCTAATGTTTCTAGAGTTCCAGAACACCACATAGTCGATCTCTTTGCCCTCAAAGATAGATTTTCTAAACTCCTGATACTTGTCAAAGTTCTTATACTCAGGAGTGATAGGGAAGAAGTGCTCTTCGTTGATACCGTGAGGAACGTACTTAAGTAACTTACCTTCAGCGGCTCCTTCAAGCACCAGGTGATTTATATTCTTAGTCTGCTTTGAGATAGACATAAGCAAGTCACAGCACTCGTAGTAAGCTTTGTTGTATAACGGAGCCGGATAATCGTCCCAGATATTCAAGTACAGTAGAGGAGTAGTAGCTCTCAACTCTCTCTCGATATCAAACAACCACACCCAGTATCTAGGATCAGTAAAGAGAAGTATAGCGTCAGGTTTTTCAACCCGGATAAGCTCTCTGATGATTTCAATAGTCCCGTATCCGGATGTTGCATAAAGCTTAACACTAGCATCCTGGATTCCATTCTGCTTGTTAACATCTTCAGAGAGATCAAAAGCTTTCTTTTCGTCAGGGTGATTCATCGCCCCTCCTAGATTCACCCAGTTAAAGTGGTGGGAGGTACCTACTACAATCTCTCTGGCCATAGTAGCGACTCCGGAGTGTAGTCTTATATCATCACATAGCAGAAGAATCTTCTTTCGATCTTTCTGCTCAATATAACCAAATTTGTCTTGCATTATTTTATGTTTAAATCGTTCTGATTATGTACTTTGTTTCTAAACGTATCATCCGTAAGATAGAAAAAGATCGCTCTATCTGCCAACTTTTGGAATGAAAATTTATAGCGTACGCATTGAACTTTAAACTCATCGAATAACTGCTGCTCTACTTTGACGCTTGTCAGCTTTTTGTTGTCCATAGCCCTTGTTTTATATATACATATATAAATAGGCTGTGGCTACAGAATAGCTGCATTGCAGAGAGGGCTTTTGTTAAATGGACAGAATCTACAGTTGTTCTTTGATGCGTTCTTAGTAAAATCTTTTTCTATGTATTCACCGGAGTCATTAAAGGCTTCCTCCACAAACCTATTCAAACCAGACATCACCTGTCCTCTTTTGATCTTTCCTGAAGCAGGTCGGAATTGCTGCACCCTCTTGGGTACAAACTCTCCTCCTTCAAATATTTTCCTTCTAACGATAAAAAATTCTACGTTGATGCTATCTACATCAGTGCTGAACTGCTGGGCGAAGAATTCTTTATAGAACAGCACCTGAGCTATCTTAGTATCACTTTTCTTTTCATAGTCACTCCAGCCCTTGGTCGAAGTCTTGATATCTAATATCAAATACTTTCCTGTAACTTCATTAAAGAAGACTAAGTCTAGGTAGGCTTTGAAGTACAGCCCGGGCTTAAGCTTCTGGATAAGCGGTACCTCTACTCCTACCAGGTATGTGCCCTTGGTACTAAAGTAGATAGCTCGTTTCTTTTTTAGGTAGTCCAGGATGGCTATTCCGTCGTTGTGGAATTCCTGGAGCTGGGCTGGGGTAGTGAAGTCCTTATGGCCGTTATTGAACCTCTCTTTCTTGTAAGTCTTCTTTAACCGATCCATGAGATAGTCCGGGAGATCAATCTCATTAGAAGCTTTAACAGACTCGTTAAAGAGTACATCGAGCCAATTCTGGACTGTCTCGTGGAGTGCAGTCCCGAAGACAGTATGGATGCTAGGAGTATAAGGTGCTAGCTTTTTCGGATAAGAAAGATACCACTGATGTGGACACGTACTGTAGATTGAGTATTGACTGTAGGAGATGTTTTTATTCTCCTTGGTGTCGTACTTCTCTACTTCATATTCACGAACCAGGCTTACCTCCTTAGGAAGTTTCTTCTTAGCCATTTTTTACTTCTTCCACATACCTCGAGCCACTAACTGAGCAATGATGCCGTAATTAGCTAGATCCTGGTAGGTATCCATCAAGGACTCGTTCTGAACGCTTCGTCGATTAATAAGCAGATTCTTCCATCGGCTTACTTTATCGGAGATTCGGTACCAGAGCCCGGTCAGGGCAAAGCCAATCTCGTCTTCAGTTGCCAGCTGAGTACCTGCAGTGATGTTATGCATCCCGTAGTCGAGGTGCTTCTTAGCAAATAGCTCCAATTGCTCGGACTGGATCTGAGTATATCCGTTGTAGATAGTCGGGTATTCTTTCTTTAGAATCTCAACTGCGCTCACTTGAGCAGTAACTTTCTTATCATTCATAACCTTAATATAAGAAAAAAACCCTTGGGATACAAGGGCTCTTTAAACTTTTTATTCTTTTCTTTCTCCTTTGTGAGGATCTATTCGATCTAAGATCTTATTCAGGTCTCCCATCTTAATATAGCCTGACATCGAAGCATTCTTAAGAGCACTTATAAGCTGTAGAAGTATAAAAGGTACGATAATGGTTTCAGATAACCAACTGGTACCTGCAAATCCTTTCTCTACCATCAGTATGACAGTCAGCAGCACCACCCAAGCTATCGCTCTTTGCAGCACCTTCACAGCCTTAAAGGTCTTGAAGCCTTCTCTCTTGATCCCGGCTATGATACCGAAGAACCCATCCACAAACACTACAGCGATCAGGGCAAGATACTGTTCGAAATTACCCATTGTCAGCTCTAGAAAATAAGAACATCCGAATGAAAGAGAAGTGGTGATGGAAAGAAAGATGGCTGTTTGTTTCATTACTTTACGTACTCGAAGTACTTCTTGGTCTTGGCATTTCTGTCTTCAAGTCCATGAGTACCGCCGTTGATGCGCTTGGTCAGTTCCAGGATAGCTGCATCGTTGATGCCCTTATCACAGATAGTCCATAGTTTATTTCTTTCAAAGAAAAACATAGCTGATTCGAAAGCATACTTAGTTGCAACCGTATCAGGGTTAGTCAAGACCTCGTCATTGCCTAAGTACTTTGCAAATGCTTCGTAGTTGGCTTTACCAGTCAACTGAAGAGCTCCTCTGCCTCTGAACTTGTATCCATCCCCTGATGCTTCGTTTCCGTTGCCCATCCTGTCGGCGTAGACTCGGTTTGCAATCTTTTCAGGCTGGCGGGCGTAAGACTCTTCGAGGTTACCGGGGAAGTACTTGCCGAAGATACCTTGCAGGCCTTGGGCAGAGTAGTTTAGGTTCTCTGAAAATGCTTTAAAGCCTCCTGTTTCGTGGGCTGTCTGGGCGAAGAAGTGTGCAGCTCTGACTGGAGTCAACTTATAAAACTCCATTGCCTTCTTCATTGTTCCGGGACCAAAAGCGCCATCAGCGGCTATGCCCATCTTCTCTTGTAAACTTTTTAAGCTCATAATCTAATTTTTAATCGTTATTTTCTTCTTTCTTTCCTCCGAAGATCTTTCCTGCTTCGGCGATACCAAATGCACCTAGAGTAATCATTACAAATGAATTGAAGATTGTATCGCTGATTACTAATTGGTTACCTAAAATACCTGTAACGATGTCAGCTCCTGCGAAGATAGCCATCACCGAGAATGATAAAAAGCCAACGATTGTTTTTTCGTTAAAATCATTTTTATCTTTAAAAATGTCCCAAAATGCCATAAATTGTTATTTAAAAAGTTTAACTTATAGAACTGATTAAGAAAACAATTGATGGCAACCCTTTGATATAAATAGCCTTACTTTAGGGCGTCAACGATAGCTTTTTTAACTGCTACTGAAAATTCTGTTCTTTCGAATGCTAGAGTCTCATCCTGTAACTGCATTAGTGTAGCAGCAACGTTTGTATTGGCTCTACCTACTCCGTGGTATACTGTCGAACCTATTGCAATATCAACTTCAACGATTGTTTTCTTTTGCTTAAACTCAAAAGGTCCTACTCTAATACCCTGAGTAGGTGCTTTAATTTCAGTCACAGTAACGTAAACCGGGCTTGCATTCTTGTCGCTTTGGTCACATAAAGGATTGCCTCTTTCATTGAGAACGTCTTCGGTGATTTGTCTTAGTCCGAAAGTAAATTTTTGATTGTCGATACCGGCTAGGTTGGCATTCGAAGTCACCGTAGCGACGTAAAAGCACATGGCAAGGATTGGATTGATCATTGGAGTTTTCCTGCGTTAGTTGGTTGGGTGGCGTTATGTACTCCTGTACCCATTATGTAGAATTGATTTTGATTCTCAATAGTACGGACCTGGGTAGGGGAGTATGTGTTATAATAATTAGTGTTCGGATTAGACTCAATGGCAGTTTTTTCTACCTGAGTGAATATATACTTGTTGTGTAGGGAGCTTGACTTTAGTAAGGTGTAACAAAAATTTATATCCTCCCAATCAAAGGTAGCTGAGTTATTACAATCACAAGTATAAAAGTCCCAGTCCTGTAACGGACCTAAATTACCTTTCATAAACATCATGTAGATCAGACTGAAGTCAGTAACAGGGTGAAACTTCTGAGAGGTGTTTACTGTAACCTTGTACTGCTTATTGGTAGGATTAGAAACTACTACCTGTCCAGTTGCGTTTGTATTCTGAGTTGATATTGTAGACCAGCCTCCCTGGCTTGTAGAGGATGTGAATCTAAAAGCAGTACCGGCTGCATAACTTGTAGTCGTGATGTAGTTTACACCTAACCAAGCGGTTCCGCTTGAAATACCCATCTGCTCTTGATTGGAGGCGTCAGCAGTGAATGCACGCATTACTACGTAGAAGACTTCAGGTTGAGTTTTTACAAAGTAGAGATCCCATATTACATTCACTCCGACCTGGTGGTATAAGCAGTTGCCTTCATACCTAACCCTAAACACATCCCCCCAAGTTCCATCAGTATAAGTTTCAGTTGAAACCTTAGACATATTATTGTCTGTGGATCCGTTATCAACCGAGGTTATGTGTATAGTAGGAATGTTTGGGTTGGTTGCATTACCTTGGAAGCCAGAACTGCTTGTAGTTCCGAATCCAAACCAAGAATTTGAATTAACGTGACCCTGGGTGTAGGCTGTTGTACCTATAGTAGGGGCGAAGCCGGATGGGAATGTTATAGCAGCAGAAGCTTCATCCGAGTTAGCACTGCTGAAAACTGTAGTACTTCCTGCTCCTCTGTCAGCAGGTATATAAGCTGTCTGAGACTGGACTGTACCATTTAGCCCTCCAGCAGTAAAATGTTCTACTGTAACTGGTATACCGCTAACATCCTGAGTTCCGATCGGAGTCAGGGTGATCGTCTGTGCAAACAGTCCAACGGGTAGTAGGCATAGCAACCATTTCATTTTAATAGCTCAGTCCAGCCTGGTTGTAGTATCCAGATGATAATAAATAGAAGTTGGTCGTTCCCCCTGAAGTTGGTGTGAAGTTAAACGCACCGGTAGTACCTGGGATGGTGCTCCTGAGATCGGCTGTACCTGTGCTCAGGCTAGTCCACTGTGAGTTTGTAAACAGCAGAGTATTTTTTATAAAAGGTGCTCCGTTTATTACATCTGCTATCCAGCAAATATCCCCCACTGTCAGTTTGCTGTCATTATTCAAATCATACTTATGGTAGTGAAAAGGTTTTAATGCTGTCTTCCCTAACACCACATCACCCGGTCCATCGAAGTCTGCGGCAGATAAATTAGAAGAGACTGTAGGTACTACTACTTCAATATACCACTCAACTGAAGGGTTGGTGGGTCGAGAGAAAGAATACTGTCCATTAGAGTTAGTGACTGATACTGCATCTATAGTCCAGGCTGTAGTAGTGACTATGTATTCGAATTCTAGTACATAAGGTAAGTTTACTCCATTAGGAAGGTCGTTCCATTTTCCGCCACCTACAAACTGAACGTAGTCTTCATTATTTGAATTATTAGGCTCTCCGCCATTCCAAGAGGTGTAAGAAAAAGTTTCACCAGTAACCCATCTCCATTGTCCTTCCGTTACTTCGTCTGTTAGTCCTATCCAACCCGATGGCCATAAATTAAAAATAAAGCTATTTTCGGCCGAAGTAGTAACTGTTACTAAGTGCCCACCCATGTTGTCACAAGCAGCTTTGGCTGCTGACCAAAATGCTGAACCTGTTGACCTGTAGTAGGAATGGCCGTTGTAGTTCTGCTGATTTGTAAATCCTGTAATAGCAGGTGTAACTCTCTTGTAAAGGTTGACTGTTACTCCTGGTATTCCGACTCCTGCATCAGTTCTGATAGTACCTGAGTGGGTGAATGTTTGCCCTATCAGAGATAGAGGTAGAATCAGTAGTAATAATATTTTTGATTTAAAAATCATAATTACAACCTATTGAAAGTATGTAGGGAGTTGCCTTACGAAATCCAAGAGTTTTATCTGAAGGAGTGTAGGTGTAGCAACTTCTAAGTTTAGCGCCGAACATAAATTTGTCAGTCAGTTTGTATTTTATTGAAGAGCCGTAATATGCATTAAGGTTAAGATTATCCCAATACCAAATATCTAATGCGCCTTCAAAGTCATCTAAATTAAAATAGTGAGTCCTTATAGAAGATAGTAAAAATAATTCAGGTCCCAATACAAATCTTTTATATTCAAATCCCTTCATTGCTATCAGCATCACACTATACTTTGTATAGGATGCAGCAGGATAAAATTGCTCAAACAAATAAAAATCATCGTGTGTATTGTCTCTAATAAAGAGGGTGTACCCAAGTTTGGTACTATTCTTAAACTCGTAAATCTGATTAAAGTAAGGGCTTATTGCTACAGCCGAATGATCAGCAAATGCTGATACCGTCACTCCGTATGAGGTAGTTCTATCTACATTCTTAAGAGTCTTAGCTCTACTATGACTATAACCTACTTTAGTGTACTTGAAGAAAGGAGTATTGGATGCAAATATTCCATTTGTTACATTCTCTTTACCCCATTCATAGGTTAGATTGTAACTCAGTATACTCATATCACCCAGGAACCCAACTGATACGTTGGAGCTACTCATAACATCATTATCAAAATCAATATACTGTATTGAAGCAACATCGGAGATAGTCTGAGTATTACCAGAAGTTTGAGCTAATATGTTTATGGGCAGTAGGGCTAGTAATACTAATTTTTTCATAATAACATTTTTGTTCCTGTTGATATCTGGTAATTAAGTATCTCTGCATTCCATTGGTAAGCACCTGAGAAAGATATGCTCCATTTAAATTTGTCTGTTAATTTGAAGTCAACGTTAGCGAGAGGTACCAGCAGCACTCCCGAGCTATACCACTGACCTTGGTAGTAGAAGATGTAAGGAGAGTAAACTCCTAGCATCATTAAGTTCCCGCTTACCGTCCTTCCTCCTTTAAAGTTCGTAAACCCTCCTCCGATCAAAGACCAGTTCCGGAACCAGCTCTTCCCCAGCTGCCCGGCCGTAAAGTTAGTCCCCGCCATCATCGTGACAGGACCAGCCTTTTGAGCTGTTAGAGCAGTGACTGTATTGAACCAATCGGTCTTAAAGTTACTCATCACCGAATTGGAGAATACCCCCATAAACCCTTTGTATTTGTAGGAACCGTATAGGGTAGTATTCAGAACATTCTCACCGGTAGTGTAATTAAGATTAACTCCTTTGATAAAGTTTTGCTTGGTATTGACATGGGTGATGGAGGAGTTGAACCTAAAATTATCCTGACCGGTGTCCCTGATGTTGCCGGAGTTCCTGATGGCGACAAAGTCACCGGAACCTATGAGAGCTCCTCTACCTACTTTTTCTTGCCTGCTTTTTTGTTTTTGGCCACCGCCACCTCCTTTGCCACCACCACCACCGCTGGATGAGCTTTCGGACTCACCACCCGATGCTGAGGTTGTGTTTTCTTGACCTCCGACTGCTCCTGCATCTGCACCACCGCCTTCCGTTGAGCCGCCACCGCCTGAAGATGGAATAGATCCTCCTCCGCCTTCACCCTGACCGGAGGAAGGTTGACCTGATCCCGAACCACCTGAGCCTGAGCCGCCTGAACCTGAGCCGCCTGAAGAACCAGAGCCTCCAGTTCCTGAACCTCCTCCGGAACCTCCGCCAGAACCCGAGCCAGAGCCACCGCCACCAGTACTACCGCTACCGCCACTCCCCCCAGAGCCCCCTCCACTGCCTGTAGAGCCTGCTCCGGAACCACCGGAGCCAGTCCCAGCACCACTAGAACCATTCCCAGAACCACTAGAACCGTTACCAGAAGAATTCGTACCATTGTCATTTGAATTAGAATTAGAGTTACCGCTTCCGGCCATGCCCCCACCCGGAATAGAGGAAGATCCTATACTCCCACCGATGTTGGCTGCAATACCGACTATGCCTGATATGTTATTGACCGTATTAGTTCCAATAGCAGCATTTGATCCAGTGGCGATAGCACCCCCATTTCCAGCGCAGGGGTTACTTCCAGCAGGAGCAGCTGCATTAATGCCTTGTACCCAAAGCTCGAAGGCTCCAGATTGTAACTGGGTAGCTGTGAAGGTCTGATATTGGCCGGCATAAAAAAGAGTCACTGACCCGGAGGGCTGTGAGATAGTAACAGAGTTTAACGTCCCCGTACACGGGTCGGTGTAGTTGTAAATATACTGACTAAACCCTTTAAACCCTGTAAGAAGAAAAATTAAGACTATTCTCCATCTACCATCCATAAGTTTCCATCCGCTTGACGAGGTTTACTGTCGCAACCTCTAGCGCTCGTTGTGTGGCAACACCTACTGTTGATCCGTCAAAGCCCATCTGAGGGTTCTTAAAGAAGCCTTCCCCTACCTGGGTTGAGGTCCCTTGACCGGAGGCAACTATGTACTGGGAGTTGTCAACGTTTACCATCCTGATCTGAATACCGACGATAGTTGTGTTAGTCTTATTGGTCTTTCCTTTATCGTAGCTTTCGGCATAAGATACTGAGAAGTCATAAATTTCAGCATAGACGATGTATTTCGGTAGAGCTATACCTTCCATTGAAAGCTTAGTTTTACCATCGGAAAGTCCATTTAATTCAGTCTCCCACGCATCTAGCATCTGGGTCTGTATTGCTTCCTTCTCTTCGGCGTAGCTAAAGCGACCTGTCTGTTCGAAGTTCTCAATAATTCTATTTGATACTCCCATTCCAACTCTCTTGTCTCTAAGTTCGGGGAACATATCCCATAGCTCCTTATTAACATTAAGCTTGGATAGTTGAACGATTTGTCTCTCACCTGCAAACACCGGCAGAGAGTTCAGAGGTTCTGCTTTCTCAAACTCGGCCTGGTATTGCTGCACCCCGATCGAGGATTTGCAAGAGGTAGCCATAGCACCGAGGAACAAAAAGAACCCAATTACTATCAGTATTCCTAGAGGAGCAAAAATGATCTCAAGGATTTGGTCTCTCCTAGTTCTCATTGCGTACCGCCGGCCTGGTCAGCCTTCTTTTGTTTAAGACGAGCCATTCTCTCTTGAGGAGTTTCTTTCTTCTCTTCGACAGGAGCGGCTGCTGGGGCCGGCTGGGCGGCTGGTACCTCTCTGACAGTCTCTCTGATGACAGTATTGGTTCTGGCAGGCTGCTGGTCAGGGACATTGATAGTAATAGCAGGACCGGAGACGTTAACGCTCTGATTGTTAGACTGCTCTACAGGAGCTACTTGTTCAGTAGCTGCTCCTTCTTCTTCTATACCTAGGATGGTATTGATCTGGGTACTAGCCCAGATACCTACCCCGGTAACGGCTGTTCCTAGGACTCCTAGGATTGTTTTCTTTACTCCGGACATTCCGCCTTCTTGCTCTTCACTCATGACATTTTAGTATTTAATTATTTTGTAAACTTTATCTCTATCGTTCATAACCATTCTTACGAAGTAAGTTCCTCTAGGCAGATCACCCATATAGATTCCTTTGACTTGGAAACCTAAGTCAGTCTCTTCTATTTTTTCAGCTTTTAGAATCTGTCCCTGCATGTTAGCAACTACTATGGTGAGGGGCTGCTTGTCTTCGGTGTAGAATTCAGCTACAGCCCATCCGTTGGTAAGTTCTGTAACGGGGTTAGGGTAGACGTAGAAGCCGTACATCTTCTCTAATGTGACAGGGTCTAGAGCAGCTCTTCCGTTGATGATTGATCCGTCATTAGGAGAGGGCTTAACTGATAGGTCAACTGCCTTTTCGTTACCGGCTGCCTTATCAAAGATTCTGATCGGAGTAGAGGTCCATCCTAGGATTGATTTGACTCTGAATCTGAAAGTAAAAGCATTACTCATCGCCTCTAGTACTCCTGGGTTCAGTTTGTCTTCGTGACCGGCCCAGAATACTCTTCCCTTCTCAACGCTGATCAGGCTAGTCCATTTAGCAGCTACTGGTCCTGCTTCTATGGAAGTAAATTCAAAGATGTTGGTGTCGTATTCAAATCCCATCTGAGCTGCTCCGATCTTATTACCGAATGTATACATGGTGACTGGTACGTCAACGAAGTTGTCAACTGAGAGTACTAGTTTAGGGAATCTAAACTGAACCGTATCTAGCTTGTTAGAGAGATAGACGCCCGGGTCTAAGATGTACTGGGTAGTTCCGTTACCGGCTGGGTCTTTCTTGGCAAGGATAGTAGCGGGGTTATTATATCCGGTAGTAGTAGCATCACCAACCACATAGATGTAAGGGTTGATTGAGTCTAGTCTGTTAACGATTGTATCGATGCTATACATTCTAGGATTAGTACTCCAGTTAGGAGCTGCTACTGCTGATTGAGCTGTCGCAAAACCATTAGGCCATAGCATAGCAACGTTATTGACTCCTGTAAACAATCCAGACCAGGTGGTGCTCTGTAGAGCTAATCTGCTGAATACTGAGAAGCCGTCAGAGATAGTTACTGTTCCTGATTCGTTAATATCACCAGCATACCACTCGGTGCCTGCAAGAGTATCTTGACCGGTGACGTGGTTGGCTAATTTGTAAGCATCTGTTATAGAGATAGCACCTCCGTCTGACATTGTATCAGTCCGGGAAGCAATCTTGAGATGCCAGTAATTGGTGTCAACAGGATGGGTGAACTGTACTAAACCGCTTGCGTTGGTAGAATCTGAAGCGATAGGTAGCCAAGTACTTTGAGGAGTTGACTTAAGCCTCTTTGCTGCTGAGAACCAAACACCCTGTGCAGGGGATAGATCTGGATTCTTTACCCTAATAGGGAAGGTTAGAGGTGTCATTTGGAATGCTCCTCCGTAGTTAAATAAGGTAAGAGCTACGTCCGTTCCGTTGCCTACTGTTGCTAGACTGGTGTAAGATCCGGTTCCGGTAGTAAGTACAGGAGTAACAACTCCTTTGTAGTTTGCACCGTGAGTAAGTCTTAGTTTAAACATCGCACCGTCACTCCAGTTGTAGGCGGTGTTGGTACCTGTGTAGGTTGCTACTATGTTCAGATACCCGCTAGCATTTACATCGAAATAAGATCCGTACTTATCAGTGATGGGCTGTGCTGTTGGACCCCAGAACATCGTCGCTCCAGAGAACTTAGTATTGTCGTAGTATAACCTGAACTGAACTGCTTTAACTGGACTTGCAGTCGGGTTAGCAAAGTGAATGTAAACGTCAGTGTAAGTGGCTGGGTAGTTACTGAGGGTAAATAGAGTATCAACCAGGATGAAGGGAGTTGAGGAGTTAGGAGCTGGCAGTATTTCGTTGGCACCGTTCTGGGCCTGGGCTGTTACTCCTATTAATATAGCGAGGACTATAAGAATTCTTTTCATAAAAAGCTATTAATTATATTTTGTTTTTTTAAACAACAATTACTAATAACGATTCCTTAATAAATAGAAACAGGAAAAGGGACCCGAAGTCCCTTCTTAAAGAAAAGTTAACTTTTTAGTTACTCTTCTTCGTCCATAGAGTCATCGTAGATAGACTCCTGAAGTCCTTCATACATCCAGATCGGTTCGTTGAACTGAACTCTAATTTGAACTGTCTTGATCACCCGGCAAATCTTTTAACTCTTTAGGTAAAAATTCCGTGTTAACGTGCCCGCATGCCTTGCATGCAAAGACCGGAATGGGAAGGTATGAGGTCTGTCCAGTCCCCGTTAAGAGTCCAGACACCTTTCGGATGTGGAGAGCTTGTTCGAAATAGAGGCCTCCGCAAACCTCACACTCAACAGGGAGGGTCTGATCCAGGCTTACGTTCAAGTTAGGATTCACTACTTGCTGGATTTGCGGCCGTTGGAGGCTGTTCTCTTGGCAGCAGGAGTAGCTTCAGCTGCAGTTGCAGTCGGTGCAGGAGCATTTTTTTTTGCTGCTGGCTTGCGAGTCCGGCGAGGTGAACCCTTCACAGCTTCAACGACGTCGGAGGCTTGGTTTGCTACTTCTTTCGCAGCAACAACCACATCTTCAATCTCTTTTTCAATCTTTTCTGCTCTTACTTTGATCTGCTGAACTTTCTCAACAATCTTTTCATCAACAGTAGTCTTACCTAGTAACCAATTCCAAAAACGCTTTAACATAATTTTTACTTTTTTTTATTTTATATAAATATATACAGATTTACTTTTCAAAACAACTTATTGGTAATTATTCTGCAATGCCCACGTTGTAAGGATGTACTTGTCCCCTGACAGAGGTACGTGTCCTTTGTGAATGTACGGCCAGGGAGCAGGCCAGACTAGAAAAGTACCCTTGGTAGGTTTGATTAGTAACTCCGGATATAAGAATTCAGTCTGTCCACCCTCCTCTACGTCGTTGAGGTAGAACATCACTGCAAATAGTCTGTCAAAGAATTCAGGTCGATTGCCTTCTGTGTGGTAGGCGTTGAAGTGACCTTCCTGCTGTTTGTAGTACTGCAGCTGCCAGGTAGGAAATCTAGTTCCTGTAAAAAGCAGGTGGTAGTTGTTGAACTTATCTTGACCGGGAAAGCTCTCTATGTACTCGCAAATCTTATTATTGGCTGTCTCGGATATAATATGAACTAAAGGTTCAAACTCTGGGTATCCCATCAAGTCTAAGTCAATTGTATTCTTTACATCATTTTTAACTTCTCCTTTACCGGACATTCCCCGATGCTGTTTGCTGGAGTGCTGATGGAAGGTATGTATGAGCTCATCACAGAACTCAGCCGACAGAGCGTTAGGAAAAATTCCTATAGTATCTTTTAGTAACATTTATTTAAATTTAGGAACGGCAACATTTTTTACTCCGTATTTTTTTTCTAGCATCAAATAAAGATCCTTAACGCTATCACCGTCAAGATTCATTATCTCATCCTGAACCTGCTCCTTAGTCAGGCCGTAGTTCTTTTTACAGTCCTTATAAAGTCCTTCCAGGCGCTTGGTATCTTCTTTGATCTGATCTTCAAGTAGCCGTTTACGTCGAGACATATTCAGACCCTGGGCTTCATTAAACCCGGTAATATCACTCCTAGTTAGGTAGGCATGACGCAGCTTATGCTCCACAAGCTCGGCCTCGTACCCGTAATGAGGTAAGTCATAGTCCCCGTTCATTACTTTATCCTTGAGGTGGGCATGAGCGAACAAAGGCTTCTTTTTGGTAACATAGCTTCTCCACCACATAAACCGGTCGTAGGGCTTTTTGAAGCAATTCTCGGCAAAGTAATTCTCCAGCCACTCCACCGAGTGAACGGGCTTGAACGGGCACATATCTTCCATACCTAAAGATAGGAAAAATCTTTTAGTTCCCCAACTTAGTATACAAATACTTTTTCTAGCTTGGCACTATATTTGATTACATATAATCCTTTAAGTCTGTTGTAAGGTATATCTTTTCCAATATAGACTAAGTTACCGTACCAGTCATAAATCTCATAAGTAACATCTAACTGCTCTTCGTTAACTGAGATAGTATTACCGATCAAGTTTGTGTCGGCAAAGCTTGCTCCTGTGTCTAGTCCGCTAGTAGCTGATGGACGATAGTCAGGTTGTAGGTAGTTGTATGGAGTGGTAAGTAGTCCAGTAGAAGTTGCTAGAGTATCATTGGAGGTGAAGTACCAGGCACCGGCATCAAAAGAAGAGCTAGTTCCTCTGAGGATGAATTTACCGCTGCAGCCAGCAATCAGATTATTTTGAAATACTAACCTATTCTGTAGTGCATTTGTTTCTGTGGAAGTTCCGTCAATATGAATACCGTCTTTAAAGTCTGTAAAGACTGAGTTGAAGATTTTCATTTCACTGTTCCGGCGAAGTCTCAAAGCTCTTCTGAACTTAGGATCGATTGTAGCCTGTAGGTTACCTCTTAGTGGTCCGATAGCGGTCACGTTAGAGAACGTAGCAGCTGTCTTAGGTCCGTTGTTAGAACCGGCACCGTCATTATCACATTCAAACCCTTCTGAGGTTGAGCCTGATGACTGATCGGCAATAAAAGGATCTCTAATAATTAAAGCAAATTGAACTTTCCCTCTGTATCCAAAATCGCAATCCATATCGTCATCCAGGTTGCGGTATGAAACCAGGTGCTTGCAATTTACAGTACCTCCAAACCATTCAAAGGCATCATCATTAGCAAACGAAACTTGAACGTATTCAACTACTGTCTTGCTTCCTACCGAACCGAATGTTAATCCGTTGATCTCTTTATCAGGCTGGTAAGCATAGCCTCCAAACTCAATTCTAACGTACTTAAGAATGCCTGAGCTATCTTGATCGTTAGTACCACCGTATTCAGTATTGGCTGAAGTAGGTAGACCTTCTATGTTCCCGATCCCGGCAGGAGTGCCTGCTGTTGCGTTAGCGGGTAGGTTGTTAACTGCCTCGCCTAAAATTACTATACCGCCCCAGTCGCCTATACTCCTTTGACCGGCTGCAGCATTAGAGGTAAATACAATAGGTTGAGTAGCAGTACCCTCTGCATAGAGTGTGCCTGCTTTAGTTACAATCAGAGCCGATCCTGCAGTGTTCTTATCAAAAAGAATTACTGTACCTGGTAGGATAGTGAGCGAGCTCTTCAAGTATACCGGACCTTGGACTAAGTAAACATTGCTGCTTGTCCAAGTTAGACTACTAAGTAGTTCTCCTGAAACTATCTGGGTGTGGATCGGGTAGACTGTGTTTTGAGCATCCCAGTTAGTCCATCCGTCAGTCCACTGGGTGGTAGGAGCTGGTGCAAAAGCACCTCTGTAAGTTGTTGGAGTCCAAAATGTAGTCTGTGCAAGTAGGGTTGTAAAGCTAAACCCAAATAGTAACGCTAGTTTTTTCATAATCGTTAAGTTAATTAATCTTATTATAATATAGAATTAAACTCTCTTACCAAGTTTAACTTAAGATTATGTTTAGTTTAAGTGTAAGCCGACACTCAAACTTAAAACTAGCGACCTATAGTAGTCAGGACAGGATTTGCACCTGTAATACTCAGCACAAGGCTGCTGCACTGTATAATCAAATTAGTAAGTATTTCACGCAGTAACCTAATTTGATGCGTCTACTATTCCGCCACCTGACTATGTTGGTAGAGCTTATCCAAAAACGGATTACCTACTCTACCTGGTAGGACCTTTTACGCGATTAATCGACAACCTACAGGACCATTCGTGATGTTAGCTTCATCCAATGATTGTTACTTTCCTAGTGCTAACTCAAGTAACTCTGAGCCTCCAGCCGGACTTGAACCAGCGACCTACTGATTACAAATCAGTAGCTCTACCAACTGAGCTATGGAGGCTTGCATAACGGAAGGAGGGCAAGTGTCCCGGGCTTCCACCGGCTTGGCTTTTGACTCCACTTCTGGGTTGCTTATAATGCTGTGCCCTCCTATTATCGGATCAGGCTTAGCTTATTCAGCTGCTGCCTCTACACCCTCTGCTGATACCTCTTCTACTGCAAGAGTGTCGGTAACGGCTGTAGTGTCAGCTGCTCCCTCTACTACGACAGCTTCTTCGGTGGCGGTGCTACAAGCTGCTACCAAAGTAACAAGAGCAATCGCTGCAAAAAACTTCTTCATAAAAAAAAGAATTAAATTAAACAAAAATAAAGCACACGTCTGGGTCTCTTCAAGTCATAAATATAAGAACTTATATCTTATAAAGCAACTTTTATTTCGTTAGCTTGTTGGCAAAGTTGTAGGAGTTGTACATCCAGATGATCGCAATCATTACCCATACTCCCTCCGAGTAATCTTTTTCAACAATATTGAATCCAAGTGCTGCCCCGAAGAGTACAAACAGAAGGATGTAGAAGCTTTTTTCGAACTTAGTCATAAAAAACGGATTTAAAATTAGTGCGCCTTGGGGGACTCGAACCCACGGCCAAGAAATTATGAGTCTCTTGCTCTAACCAACTGAGCTAAAGGCGCGTACTGAAACTGGGAATGTAGTGATCCGGGAAGGATTCGAACCTTCGACCTACGCATTAGAAGTGCGTTGCTCTATCCAGCTGAGCTACA